>Ga0214542_1004439_pt1 | contig 27807 bp, 14 predicted proteins | sample CNSS1metaG_FD_160096 | JGI IMG/M metagenome (GOLD analysis project Ga0214542, IMG submission 160096) | Root nodule microbial communities from cowpea collected in UCLA plant growth center, Los Angeles, California, USA - CNSS1 | ecosystem: Host-associated > Plants > Roots > Nodule | place: USA...
AATTGCACAATTTTTACAAAAATTGGGACTAAATTGAGACAAAAAATAAAATACAGGGACCAAATTGAGAATGAGAAAATGACAACTCCCAAATACTGCCACGTGGCACTGTCACTGCCACGTGGCACGATGTCCGCTTGACACGTGGCAAAATTTTTAATTTTTAAAAAAATTTTAAAAAAATTAATAAAAAATAAAAAAAATTTCAAAATAAAATTTCAAAAAAAAAATAAAAAAATTTCAAAAAATCCAGAAGTTGACACGTGGCACCCCATTTAACACCGTTACTCTACCACTAACGGAAATGACTTGATTGGGTCAAATTTCCCAAAATAGGGACCAGATTGAGATAAAAAATAATTGAGGGACCAAATTCAAATTTTGTTACGAAAATGGGGACTAAAAATATAATTTAACCAAATAATTATAATTAACTTGTACTACTAAAAAAAACTTATATTTTCTGCCAATTTTGTTTTGAATTTTTTTTTCGTAGGAAATACTTACAAATTTTTATTGTGAAAAAAAATTGCAAGAAATTGTTACCAATTTTTTTTATAAAATATTTTGTGTAAAACACTTTCCACAACAAATTTTATATAAAATACTTGCAAATTTTATAATTTTGTAAAAAATAATTACCCACAAAAAAATTATCTGCCAATTAAGATTCTTATAAAAAGAATATTTTGTGGATAACTTTTTTTACCATTACCAGACATCTTTCCTCTTCGATGGTGTATGGTTGGTTATTAATAAATACGTTTTAAGACTAACTTTTAATTTTATTTTTTAAAATTGTCGATGCTGGTTAACACTTGTGATTTGGGATTAATCCTAAAATCAGTAAGAATATTAAAATTTTATTTGAGTGGATAAGCTATTAATTTTATAATAATAATTTTTGTATTAATAATACATAAAACGTGTGAAAGAAGAGAGTGAGATGAAAAGGTGGTAATAAATATCGAACGCGGTGTAGGGAGATATAGGAGTTAGAAGAGAAGTTAAAATTGGAGTGTAACTGTAAATGTAATGAAAAGCTAAAGACAGAAAAGTGCACCGTCACCGTAAACAAACGGTGGTCCAGGAGGGTGGTTGTATCCAGTGGAGGCTTTAACCTACGAACTTCTCCTTATAATCACACCCTCGCCTTCGCTTCTTCTTTCTCTCTCCACTCCCATTCCACACCCCACCCCACCCACACTCTTCTTCTCTCCCACGCCAACAACACTGTAGTTTTATTTTTATAATTATTAGGGTTTTCATCTGGGGAAATCAAAATAGGGGGAAATACTCTGGAGGAGAGTGTGTAGAAAACATGGTTGTCGATGATATGACGAAGTGCATCATCGTCGGCTATGGAGGTTCCTCTTCTCGATTTTCCGATGCTTATCCCAAAAGGTAATAATTGTTACTTCAAGATCTCCCTCTCTTTCAAAACCTACTTTTCTGTTCTCTCATGGATTTCATGCTTTTCATTCAGTGCTTTCCCCCTGATTTTCGAGGGATTTTCGAGTTACCTGGAATAGGATTAAATATAATTCCCCTCTAGCGTTTTCGAAATCTCTTCCTCTCTTCTGGAGATCGAAGAGGAATCACTCTCTTTGTTATATTTAGATAGCTAGATGGATAGTTAATTCGTTACCTCTGCTCTTTCTTATTCTTCTCGTTCTGCTTCTCGTTCAGATCTATTTTTTTTATTGATTTATTAGAAAAATAGAACAATTATTATTTTCAATAGGTTGGATTTGTTGATTTTTTTCTCTCTTGTTTTTTCCAACTCAATTGATAAATCTAGGGGTTTGATGGAGGGGAGATATAGTGGGGATTGATATGATGAAGGTGTTTATAAGGTTGTTTTGTTGAATTGTTTTTGGGATGGCAATATTGTACGAACCAGCAATAAAACTCATCACCGAGATGAGATAGCATGGGTCTCGCTTCTTTGTCAATGGAGAATCACCACCCTTCCACGCTCTTGTCAATGGACTCAAGTGCATCTTCTCATGAGGAACTGGATTTGGAGATGAATCGCCAAATCATACTCTCTCGTCCGCCCGATATCAACCTGCCCCTCTCAGCCGAGCGCAGCCCTCCTCCGCAGCCGTGGAATTCTGAGCCCTGTGATATTCTTGATGTTGGTCTTGGCACTCAAGGGTACGAGACTGAGAGTTTTATTAATCTGCCCAAAGCTGGAAGGAAGTGCGCGAAACGCGTTGATAGCATATGGGGTGCTTGGTTTTTCTTCAGTTTTTACTTTAAGCCTTCTCTGAATGATAAGTCTAAGGCCAAGATTGTCAGGGACAGTAACGGTGTTTCTGGGTTCGATAAATCTGATCTGAAGCTTGATGTTTTCATGGTTCAACATGACATGGAAAACATGTACATGTGGGTTTTCAAGGAGAGGCCTGAGAATGCGTTGGGTAAGATGCAGCTGAGGAGTTACATGAATGGGCATTCCCGTCAAGGGGAGCGTCCCTTTCCCTTTAGTGTTGACAAGGGTTTTGCTCGATCCCACAGGATGCAGCGAAAGCATTATAGAGGATTGTCAAACCCTCAGTGTGTGCACGGCATTGAGGTTGTTTCCGCACCCAATCTGATGACCCTGGACGAGGATGATCGAAAAAGGTGGATAGAACTCACGGGGCGAGATTTGAATTTCACAATCCCACCAGAAGCAAGTGATTTCAGTTCATGGAGAACTCTTCCCAACACGGACTTTGAGCTTGAGAGACCACCTCCCTCAATCAAGAATGGTCCCAATGCTCACCCGAAGAAACTGCTTAATGGATCTGGGCTGAATTTGTCAACTCATCTGTCTAACCACAGTAATGGCGATGGGTTGGACCTCTCTCCTGTCAGCAGCAAGAAGAGGAAGGACTTTTTCCCTCACGGGAATGAAGAAGAATGTTACTTGGCTGTTAATCCTCCATCTGATCGTCTTCCAGATATAGAAATGCACCCTAGTGAACCACACTGGTTAAATGACTTCAGCGGGGTGATAAAGAGTGTTTATGGACCTGTTACAGCTGCTAAAACTATCTACGAGGATGAACAAGGTTACTTGATTATCATCAGTCTGCCCTTTGTAGATCTTCCAAGTGTGAAAGTTTCGTGGAGGAACACTCTGACTCACGGTATCATAAAGGTTTCCTGTATGAGCACATCTCGAAAACCTTTCATCAAGAGACATGACAGGACATTCAAACTTACAGATCCATCGTCAGAGCACTGCCCTCCTGGAGAGTTTGTCCGAGAAATCCCTCTTTCAACCCGAATTCCTGAAGATGCCAACATAGAAGCATACTATGACGGGCCAGGATCAGTGCTTGAGATCCTTGTGCCGAAACATCGCGTGGGACCAGAAGAGCATGAAGTCCGTGTTTGCCTCCGCCCTCATCTGGGAGGGAATGATCTTAAGTTAACATGAGATAGGCACTAAACAATTATTAGGGATTTCAGTTTGTTGCTCGTGTCATTGTTTCTAACTATGTACCATACAGTGTTATCCGCAATAGAATTGTGTCTTATATATTTGTCTCTACCAATTTTAGCTCCCTGACTGCACTGGTTCTTTTTGTCCCAGAGCATCTGTATGCTTTTGATTAGCAGTATTGAACAACTAGTCCTCATAATTTATAAGAAATTACCAAATCAATGCCTGCGGAATGATTTGAAATACGATTTCGACCTTTAATTGGATTCTGATTCATTAAGCTGTTCTAATTATCTCTTACTTTTAGTAGAATTGTATTCAAGAACAGACGATACTTTTGCCTCCACATGTGTATTTCTTCTTGGGAATTCATCCTGTGGTTGCAATTTAAAAAGGCTCGTGATAGAGTTTACTTTCACTACAGTACAATGATGAATATGAGGAACAAATAAAACTGCTCCTATTCGTCTCCATCACTTTGTGTGTACTATATTAACGTCGTTCGTTATGTTAGACTGGGTGGGTTTCTTACGGAAAGTATGAAACCATTGGCCATAATATCCACACCTTTCTTACAGACATTTCAATTCGAGGTGCCTACCTTTTTAGACCATGTTGGAATATTGGTAAAAAGAACAAAGTCAACACTCACTATTAAATTAGCAAACTTGAACAACCTGTTACCTGTGGGATAATTTTCGTTTTCTGAAATTTCCAAAATTATACGTTGACTAAATAACACAAGATATTTTACCTATCTCGTTATGTGATTCCTATGAAGATTGTGAAGAGACTATGATGTTGTGCCTGCCCAGAGAAAAAAGATTGGGTGATATTTTGGGTAACAGAAGCATGAAGAAGCAATTGTTGACCAAAAGATTGGTGTGTTTGTGTGGTGAGTGTTTAGACCATAGGGTATGGATGGATGAGATAGAATGGAGTGGGGAAGTGTTTCGCTCATGTTTGTTGGCCAAGGATGATGATTTTCTCCCTCTCCTTCCTTTATCGGTGCAAGTCCTTTTCTTTGAACTTTTCTTTTATTTTTCTTTTCCCTCTATTTGGCATTAAATACTTTTCTCATTTACGTGTTAGGAAGCCCTATCATCCTCTGATAAACAGATGGATCACCAGTGGTCCACTTAACCTTTATTTTTGGAAAGGAGTGCCACTGCTAAATTTCATATTCAAAACCCTTTTATTATTATTTCTTTATATAGTTAGTAACTCCGCCTCGTATATCTAATTAGTGCTTTTTGTATCCTTTTATTCTAGTAAAAAACAACGTAGAATAGCTTCTTTGCATTTATAGAAAGTGCCTTATTTTCGTCCTTTTCTATAAGGATTTTTTTTCTTCTTATTTTGTGCGAGTTTAACCAATCAATTGAAATTGAGATTTGATTTAGGACAAAAATGATATTTTCTAAAAATTAAATTTTAAAAAGTGAATAACTTCTGATATAAGATTTACATTCCACTTGGAATAATTAGAAAATTATAAACTTCATACAAAGTTAAACTAAATTTCCACAATAAAATAAGAAAATATTTTCTTCAAAAATAAACAATACAACATATAAGTGGTACCAGAATTACTCAATCCTCATACACTATCTATGATCAAAATACCATATTTATAAATAATGTCATAAAACAAATTTATAATCTTCATTCCCAAAATCAATCATCTAATTATAATCTTGAAAATCCAAGTCCATCACCTAATTTGATTTGTTTACACATGAACAGTCCAAGGCAGAAGCACCAATAGATGAATAATGGACATTCCATCTTATCTAACTACTTATACCACTACCAGGTTCCTCCTTCCAATTCCCTTATTCTTTTGCTCTAACAATATATAAACTCAGTTATACTTCTCACAAAAATTCCTTTGTTGTTGCTCTCTTTTGGTCTAACTTCATTCCCTTCACCATACTTTGATTTTAGTACCTTGCACACCACAAGGAATTGTGTTGCTGAAGCAATCCCCATCCCCATTTACCTAATAAGGTCTTATTAAACAAATTTACATGTTTTAACCTTAAACCACCTACTTCCTTAGGCTTACATATCCCATCTTGCCTAGTAGATTTTTCTCCTTTTCAACCATGTGAACAATAAAGTAATTGATAGTAGCACAAATTTAACTGCGCAAAGTCTCATAGCATGTGATACGAGTTTGCTCTTCGAACCCCTTTGTTTCTTCCTCATCGTTTTAAGGATAGGTTGTAGGTTGTTTCCTTTCTTTGATTAGCATTGATAAATAGTCCTAATTATGTGAAAGGAAAAGATAAAGTTTCACAACTGAATTTATTAGCTATGGATGTTTCATTTTGTCGTCTTCGTCAAGCTTGTTTTTCATGACCCATCTCATTCCAACCACACTTTGGTAAGATGGAGGAGGCACCTATGTCAAAACATAATTTCTGATAAAATGATTTTCAAAATACCAAATCTATAACAATATAAACAAACAAACGTTCACTAAATTTACTCATCTACCCTCTTACTATTTTAACAAGTGTCCATTTTTTAGGTTTTTAAGTCCTTTCCCCATTGGTTTCATCAGTTTAATATTATACCCATCAACCAGTTTTGGGAACCATGAAGATGCAAAACATTTCTTCGGTTTTGGTGTCCTTTTACTTTTCTCGCCTTTCTCTCTATAGCTCGAAGAATGTTGGTGATTGATTGATGGATGGAAGTTCAAAAAAAGATAATACACCGAGACTTCTACAAGTTTCATTTCGTGTTTTTCATTTGGCTTTTGTCATTTCCCGTTTTTCGCATATTGTGAGGTTGTTTTGTTAGGTTGTGAGGTATTCTACTTATCTAAGTTTCTAGTTTTTTCAGTTGATTGTGAAGTAATTTTTGTATGTAATATTATTGATCTTTCTAACCTCTCCTTCCATATATCTTTTGTTTTTTTTTTCGGTACTTCTATGTGTTATTCTAGGCTACCTTTTCTTTTTAATTTTTTGTGTGCTTCTAACAGTCTTATTTTGTATTGTTTTTGTATTACTTTGAGACAATGGTGGTGTGTTTCTTTCTAAAGAGGTATATTGAACTTTCGATCAATCTTTTTTGTAATGTGTTTATAGTACTTTCTGATAGTGGTGATGTGTTTTTTTTGTGAGGTATAATGAAGTTTCGATTTTTCTATTTTTAGGCTACTCTTTTATAGATTCTTCATCTTGCAAAGCTCTCCTTCTACATTTCCTTTTTTTTTGTGTGTTTTTAAAAGTCTTATTTTCTAATATTTTTGTATCACTGTAAGATATTGGTTAGAATGGCCAGAAAATTGGATTTGATTAGTGGCATTGATGGAAAAAGAGAGACGCTCAAGCTAGCTCTTAGGATAAGAGATTTGTGGTCTATTCAAAACCATGATTGTAATACAGATTTGTAGATGATTTTGATGGATGAAAAGGTACATGAAATGTGTTGTTTAATCTTTTTATTAAATTTATTCTTTGATAGAATTTGTTTTTTCGATGAATTGTACTTCTTTCAGGGTTAGGGTGATTCCTCTACAATGGATAAGAAGGAATATTTAGGTTTGTGGGAAGATAAGTTGGTTGAGGAAAAAAGTTATATAATGCATAATTTTAAAATTTTAACCAACCAAGGACAATATCAGGTATGCAATCACCCTTTTTAGTTATTCTTTATAGGAGCAATAACTATAAAAGAACAATTAATTTCAAGTATTCCACTAAAGGCTTTCAAGTTTAAAACTTTTTAACATATTTGTATTAACTTAATGCATATGTGGTTGCTTCAAGATGTTATTGGTGTGGTGCACAACATTAGGAATAATATTGTATTTCATATGAGGGATTTGAGGTTAGTATCAATTTTTAAATGATCTATTAATCAATGTCGTGAATTCGATTAATTGATGTGGACCAAAATTTCATTATGTAGTTTTGGTATGTTACTTGTACGTTGTGGGATTTGTATTACACGAAATTTATAACAATTGGAGAGCAAATGATAATTTTGAAATTGTTGTCATCATTTTGGCTGAGGCAAAGATCAAACTTGGAGTAGGTATTTGAATTTTGTTTTAGTATCCATTTGTCTTGGTGTGGTTATAACTAAACTATTTTATTGTCGTTAGGTTTGTGGCATGTGTCTATTTCTAACTCATTGAATGGTTCTAAATTGTTAATGGGGGATGATGCACCAGAATTCGTAGCAAAAACCAGTGGTTGGAGTAGGTTTTCCATTTTATTGTTATAGATTATATTCAATGGGATAAACTCCTCTAAGTTATATGACTCAAGACAAGGGGTGACTCCCAAATGGGTGGTGGTTTGTGGAAGCTTGATAGTAGTAGAAATATGGTGCACATATGGTGGTTTTGATGTTATGTGATGATAGCTCCTCCTCCAGGCTATATGACTCAAGCAATGGGGAGAGGCTACGGAGGTGTTTGAGTTCTCTCAAGAGAGGTTGGGCCAACTCTTAAGGAAGGGTGGCTAGAGGAAACCTAAAAGGGGTGCTCTAGCCTTTGGTGGCCTAAGATGAGTAATATAGTTAAAAATTGACAACATAACAATACTCAAATTCAAAGGTAATTTTTACATGGGGGAGACACCTTTACTTGTTTAGGTAACCCTAAAGGTGTCTCACAAAATGGAGATACAAAACCCTAATTCTACAAACTTGGAGACCAAGGCAAAAATCCTCTCCATTAGAGAAGGACACAAGGCAATTACTCATCTCCACTAGGAGCATGTCACATGGTCATTAATCCTTTCCATTCGGAGCATGCTACATGGCAAGAGCATGTGTCTAAAAAAAAGAGAGCAGCTTGGAGACTGTTCCAGCCAATGGCCCATAAGCTTCTTTGTGCTCCAAGCTAAGGTTTTTACTAGGGATGGCAAAACGGGCCAATCCGGCCCGTTTCAGCCCGACCCGTTGATGGCAAGAGCATACACTCAAGCTAAAAATCTGGTGAAAATAAGCACTAAAAACACATGAAAACGCATAGAACAATAATGAAATAGTGAAATTTGAAAACTATAGTGTCAGGAAACATAAACATCAACATCAACTTGTGTGATTTTTCATTTTTTTTGTACTCAACATTTTTGAAATATTTTTTTTTTTTTGTATTTTTCGTCTAGATGTTAGCTAAATGAGGAAAAAATCATATTGAATTTTGGTGCACACAATTACTCACGATAAATCAAAAATAGAGATTGTGCATTCAGTGATTTACTAGAAAATAGAGGAAAACTGGAGCAAAAATGCTCTCTGAAATTATGGAAGTGTTCTATGGAAAGCAAAGCTAAAGAACTTGATTATGAACTAAAATCAAGCATGAACACAGAAGAACATCTTAGACACTTAAAAGCATGAATCCAATCGGTGAAATGGATGAAAAATAGTGAGACCTTTGCCTTACACATCCACAATCATCACTTGAAGTTCATAGCTCAAGTGTGTGATGTAGGACTTGGTTTTCATCAAGCAAGTGCAGAATTCAGCATATGAACGAAAATAAAGATGAGATAAAATGAAGAAAAACATCAAGGAATCAAATAACAAGTGCTAGAAATCAGAAAATGGAACCTAAAAATGCATTAACACCATTGAAGCAAGGAGTACTACAATTTGAATCAACAAGATTCATGTAGCCTCAATGACAATCGGTAGAAAATAGCCAAATCATGAAGAAACAACAAAAAACTTGAAGAAGATAATGGAGAAGAAGAGAACAACACAGAAAAATGAAGACAAACACAAGTATGGACCAAGAACCTCACCCAAACCAAGAGGATGGATGCACCAAGGCTTGTATGGCTCTAAATACCATTTGATGGACGTCCTTGGTGTTGAAGTGGAAGGAAATCCATGGAGGACACCGAGAAGGAGATGAAGTACAACGAAAATGAAAGGAGTTCCATGAAGTACTCTCGACAATGGAGGTTTGATGAAGATGGAGTAGAAAATTGGTGTTATGATATGGAAGGTGGCTAGAGGAGATGAAGGAAAAAATTAGCCAAGTGAGCTCTCAAATAAGCGTAGAAGATGCGGAGTGTTCTCAACAACTATGCTTCTACAATGCAAATTCAAGAGTAACCCTTACATGTGCATCAGAAGCTATCATTTATAGTAGATTAGCTTCCTTAATGCAATTCAAATTAAGCACAAATGTGGGGGTGATAATGATGAAGTGTTGAGAGTGGGTGAGAAAGATGAACATTTTGGATGAATGAGATGAAGCAAATGAATAGAGAAAGTTAAAGGGTTGTGGTTATGTCTAAGTGGAAACATGTTGCAGAAAAGATGAAAGGGCAATGCATTGATTCACTAAACATTCACCACCACACAAAGCAACCACTACACCTACGATGAACGTGATTTTTAATTAATTAAGGTGGGCTGTGGGTTAACCCGTTTTGGCACGCGGGTTGACCCGCCAGGTTCGCGGGATGAGTGGGTCGGGTTGGTTCAGGTTCGCGGGTTGATTTTCGTATCCCGACCCGTGCTTTTGGGGTCGGGCTGGCGAGCCGGCTCGTCAGGCTCGGCCTTTTTTGACATCTCTAGTTTTTACCCTAGATCCATGTGTCTCCTTAGGACCCATCTCTTCTAGGCCTAAAACATTACATTACAACTGTAGGTCCAAATACAAGGTCCAAAAGAAAACCTAGACTACTTGGCCAATTATACAAGACCCAAAAGAAAACTCTATCATACTAGGCCCATAATACAAGGCCCAAAATAAATGTAATCTAATAAGAACTTATTGATGGCCTATGATAATAGAAGCTTAGGCCCACCTTTCATAGATGAATCCAACTCTTCTTGAATATGCTTGGCCATGGCTAGGGGTTATGTCATGATCCCCTCTCTCTTGTAAAGGATTTGTCCTCAAATCTTCATGTTTCTTCATGACAAGACTTTTTCTTATTAGTGTCAACTTGCGTATCATTCCTCCAAGATCAAAGATCTATTTGCAGTAATCACCAAACAAAATTTTAATCAATTTTTGTTTAACGAACAAAATATATCTCAATGAAAGACTAGAAGGAGGCCTTATGTTAATTTTGAAAGACTTTCCTTGAGAGTTTTCAAGGCCTACTTCCCAAAAGTGTTTTTGTCCACTTTGAATTAATTATAACCTAGGAGGTAACATTAACTTAAAGTGTGATTTTGAAAATTTTGATGAGTTTAAAATAATGGGAATTGGAAATGAAGTTGAAAACTTTTCAAGTGTAAAGGTTGGAATTATGAAAGATGGTTTATTGATAAATTGAGAAAAGTTCAAAGATTGAAAAACTCCCTTTATCATCTTGATTTCAACTATTGTTAAGGGAGTGGTAGGTGTCTCTAGTAGCACTTCCTCTTCTTTTCTTCATTCAATCTCTTCTTTTTCTATCTTTTCTTTCTCATTCATTTCTCTTATCTTTTTCTCTTCGAACATTTTTCTTCTTTCATCATCCTCTTTCTCTTTTCTTTCTTACTCCTCTTTATCTCTTTGTTCTTTGTTCTTTCTCTTGTCTTCCTCTCTTCTTCTCTTAATCTTCTTTTATATCCTCTCATATTTTAGTTTTAAAATTCTAAGGTCCTCTTCTAGAATGGAAAGTTGGGTCTCTCTTTTAATTTTTTCCTTTTCTTTTTGTATGGCCTCCTGCTTTTTCCAAATTTTTAATGACTTTAGCTCTTGAGCAATTTGGTTTAAACTTTGTGACACTTTTTCTCTAGAGTCACTACTAATTTGGTAAGAAGGATCCCTAAACATGTTTATGCATCCTATTTTTGGATTTATATTAATAAAACTTTTTTTAGAAAGAAATTCCTAAGGAGACTTAAGGTTGCAAGAATGCTCAAATTCACTTCAGGAAAGAGAGATGAATCACTAAAGATTACTTCAAAACCAAGTCTTTCCTTGCCAAAGTTTACCTGATGAAGGCTTGACCACACAAGATGCCATAGAAGCTCTCCCAAGGAGGATCACAAGAAGCATGTATAGAGGGGAGACTTCTAGTCCTTCATCTTTGTCTTTGTTTTGCATTTCATTATTGTGATTTCCTTAAGTTGACTTAGTTGAGTTAACTTTAGTTGACTTGACCTTTGACTAGGTTTGGCTTGTTGACATGAGTTGACTTGCCTTAAGCCAACATGCTAATCCATGTTTATGTGTTTTATAGGATTAATTAGGCTATGAAAGCATGCAATATTTGCGCATTCCTATTGGACGATGAAAATGATGTGGAACTTAGGTAGGGGAGAGAGGAAAGCATAAAGTAAATAGCATAAAGCAAAAGTATCTTGTACCTTTTGTCTCCTATGGCCTTTAGCACTTTTTGGCTTTTTGTAGAGACATTCATTGTCTCATTTTGAGAGCTCGGTTGCGAATCCCCATAGAAGTGCACAACATTCCATTTGTTGTTTCCTTTTTTAACCTACTTTCTATAAGGTAGGGTTTTATATTTGCTAAGTAGCCCTTTGGAACTTTTTGCTATTTCCTAGAGGCCCCTAGAACTCTCTATACAAAGAGTGCTCTTTAGCTTGTAAAAGGGTTGATAAACTTGAGTAATATACACTTATGCTGTTTAACCAAAATTGTGAGATTCCTCCATAGCCATGGAGTCTTCAACTTAGTCTTATGTTGCCTAGCATAGGTGTGGCGACACTTCATCACTCATCTTTAGAGTTGGTTAGCCATATGGCCCCTTTATGAGTGGTGTGCTTCAACTCTTCATTACCATATTCTATTTCTTCCATTATATATATATATATATATATATATATATATAAATGAATTAACTCAATCCTACATCAATACCTCACACCCTCTTGTACCAAACTTCTCACACGAAATTATGTTTGAAAGGCAAGTGGACACACACTAAACTATAAGTAAGTAAAGAAAACAAATACGCTAAACTATGCGACTTATTGGTAAGACTAGAAGGCATTAAGAACCTTCAAAGAACTTACTAACTAATATGTGTTTTATTATAAGAAATTAAGGTTCTAATTAGGAGATGAGATTAAACATCAAAGGCTTCCCCAAGACATCTAATTAGGTCAAGATTACAAGAAACAAAACAAGTAAAAGTTACAACTTAAATAAATGAAAATTGTGCAAACAGCCAAAGAAATGCTACTCTTCTCCAAGTGATTCTCTCCTCCTTTTCTTGTCTCCTTCACCAAAGCTTCAAGTCCCCTTTAAGTTTCCCCCCCTAAGATGCTACCTCAAGGATTTGGTTCACCTCAAAAGAAAGCCTGTATTGAAAACTAAGGTCAATGGGATAAAAACAATAAAAATCTTAACAAAGAAGGTTAACTTCAAAAAGGAGAGTTTGTATGACGAAACCAAGAGTACTAAGAAGGACAAACAGGAAAATAAATGGCTAGAAATAAGGTTAAGTACATAAAGAGGATCACGTAAAGAAACTAGAATGGATGAACAGAACATAAAACAACTAGAATGGATAGGGGTATACTTTTTGTTCTCTTTGGTTGATGGATAATGGTGAATATAGTCACTCTTTTAGCTCAAACCCAAGACTAAGCCTCTGTTTGTTTATATCAATTTATTGTAGCAGAGGATGGAAATGTAGGTGCCTATCATGTTTGTATAAGATGATTTGGGATGATTTGCAAGGATGGATTTGGGAGAGTGGGGATAGAGTGATCTTCTCTAAAGTGAGGAGATTTGAGTGGAAAGTCAGCTCATTCTCCATACAATTACTATTTTGTCCTTATTTTTTTTTTTACTTTTTTACTTTTCACTTTTATAACAAATTTTAATTAATTAGATTTTAATTTTAAATTTTTTTTACGTGATTATATGAAAATAGTATTAATTATACAGATTTTAATTATTGAAATTGTAATTAGTTAGTGCTTTACTTGAATGGTAGATTAGTCATTTTTTAATTAACTTAAGATTACATTCATGTTTAGGTTAAATCGGTTAATATAATTTTTGTTAAAATATTATAATATTTTTAGATCTAGTACGTGTTTGTAGTGTTATTTGAATATCATACAAAAGATGTTGTTATCAATTTTAAATGTGCACAATTTCAATTAAATTATTCTCATTGGTTTATAAATGTTTATAACAAAACTACCCCATTCAATTTATATTAATTTTAAGCAACCACATTTCAATTTCAAATAATTTTATAATGTGAAATTCTTACTTAATTTTATTTATACAAATCCCCAAAATTTATTTCATCTTAATTTCTAAAAATCATAGTTTAATTTATCATATTTTTATCAATATTGATTTTTTTTTCGGTTTAAAATCACTCACATCTCATTATAGTATAATTTACATTATTTATAATTTAAGTTAAATTAAATCTATATATAAGAGTGAAATGGTAATCTTATATTTTTATCGATTAAATCATTATTTTTAGTCTATTATATCTATCACATCACTCATTGATTTTCATAAATTTTTGTCTCATTTATCTTCAAATCTCACCATCTTTCCCTTAATCCGAAGAACAAAATTTTAACCTTTCTTTCCCTTCAAATCTACTTAAATTCACTTCTGAAATTCACTCCTAGAAACAAACACAAGCTAATAGTTGTTGGAAAGTCTAGTTTACAACCCCAAAATAGTTTCAATTGAAAGAAAAATAAACATCCAAAAGAAGGTAGTTTCTTTTTATTATGAATGTTAATAATACCTTATTTATATTTAAAATAAAAATATATTTCTTTGTTGTAGGTATAAGTCAGAAATCGAGGTTATGGATGAAAATACTTTGGCTAATTTTGTCACGTGGGATCAAGACTGCAACAATATCATTGAAATATTAGCTCCTGATTTAAGAAAGAAAATGATTGAGGTATTGTTACATAGGTTTTGGTATTATGATTTTTAAGAAATAATATATTGGTGAAGTTGTTTCTTGGTGATGTTAGGAGGGTGAGGATGATCTATAATGTTTTCCAAAGGATCTAGATTTCTTGTTAGGATGTATATTGTGTTTTAGGGTAAAAACACAACCCAGGAACAAATATGCATCAGAAATCAAGGTTTCCAATGATTCTGAAATTATTTCTCTGATTAAGACTCAACTACAACTAAAACTAGTATAAATGATATGAATTTCATTTACTGTTATTAGGAATTCATACATGATAATAGTATCTAACAGTTGTATTGTAAATTGATATAAGATATACATTTGTAATAGTTTTATGTTTTCTTTATATATCCTAAATTTAATATGGTATGTCTTGTGATGGCAAACCCCTAGCCAAGGGTCCAATCATAAGGAGCATTGCCAAACAAATTCAAGAAGAGTTAGCATCATCTATTCTAGGTGAAACTAAACTCTTATTCACTTGGGCTATCATGAAGTATTTTAAGACCTTGTATTAAGGTTCATGTAGTGTAGGATTTCTTTATAGGCCTTGTATTAAAGGTCAAGTAGTGTAGGGTTTTTCAATAATCTTGATTAAGTTATAGGGCAATAGTTGTGCCTAACTTAAGCTTATATTGGGTGATTAGTTTTGTAACCCTAGCTTGGTGAAAGGTAGACGACGTCCCACACATACCACATGGAAAGCCCTTAGTGGAGAGTTTTCCTACAAAGGTATTGGCCATGTGACATTGTCCTAGTGGAGAAAATTTTACTAAAGTGGCTTTCCACATGGAATCCAAGAATGGTTTGGTTTTCATAAGAGTGAGAGTGCCACATGACAAGCTCTCTTTCACCAAGATAACATTTTTAGGGTTTTGGTGCATGATAGAATTTTAGGGTTTTGATCAACTTTTGAGACACCTGATTCTATAAATAGAGGTGTCTCCCCATGTATTTTTCACTTTGAGAATTATAATGTTATGCTGTCAAAATATTTGTGCAACTAGGGATGGCAACAAGGCGGGGCGAGGATGGGTTTCACCATCCATAGCCATCCCAAGAGAAAAAATTCATCCCCATACCCATACCCAAACCCAATGAATATCAATTTTTTGTCTCATCCCCATCCCATCGAATAATAGGTATATACTTGTACCCGTACTTGTACCTGCTTTCTTATTGTTTCAATATCCATTAATTATTTTTTATAAAATAATACAAAATTACGGTAAAGAAAACATAATATTATCAAATATTCATTATTAAAAGGATGTTTTTTTCTTCAATATCAAATATTTAGAAAAAAAATTATAACTGTATATATTTCAAATTAGAATACCAAATAAGATTTCATGAGAACCAAAATATTTATTAAATTTGTAAACGTTAATGGAACCTATTAATAAACTTTAAAATTAATTTTAAAAAATATAAAAGGAAAACAAATATTGAAATTAAAATATATTTTAAATGTCTGTTTACTTCAAATTTTTAAATTATAATGAAATCTCATTTTTTTATACACTAATAAAAATTATAATACATCACTTGATTAAAGTCACACAAAGATCAAAGATTAAACTACTAATAATAGAATTTTAACATAGATATGTCATACTTTGAACTTCAAAATATGTTAAATGGTGATAAAAAAGATTTAGGGCAATTATATTAAATAAAATTGATTTATACAATTATAGTGCTAAAATTAAACGTATGATAATAAATTAGAAAATAAAAATAATTATATAAAAAATATCAAAATAGTATTCTATATGATTAAAATAAACAATAAATAAAAATATTAAAAGAAAGATCAAATGTGTGTCTTAGAAACACTTTGAGAGACCATTGAATGAAATCGCACAAAGGAAAATAAATGTATAATTAATAGTATGATAAGATGAAAATTATTTTAAAGATATAAGAAAACTTTTCAAATATCAACCTAGTTGATGATTGAGAGGTAACGAAAATTGTTTTAACGAAACAAAAGATTTTTTCAAATGAAACAAATATTAATAATAATAAAGGAAGATAGTTTTTTTGGATATAACCTAGTAAATGAAATGTTTATGTTATTGTACACTTAAATTGAGAGGGTTAAACATTCCCATGTAAACGAAAAATATATAATAAATAAAAATATTTAAAAAATAGTAGAAATATTCAAATGTGAGACATAAAACATATTTAATTGACATACATCATTTAAACATAATTTCATCAAGGTTGTGATAAGACAAAAATATTTTGGAGATGCGAAGGAATTTCATGACAAGTCAAACAATTAGAATTTCTCTTATGTTGGTTTATGTTTCATTCTCTATTTTTATTCTAGTTGTTTTTCTTTCATTTTGTGCTTCTTAAAATTTTGAGCTTCCAAAAGAATTTTCCAAAATAGATTTGGGTGTGTAGCAGTGTATTTTCTATGTTAGAAAAAGAATAACAGAGAAGAGATAAAAAGATACAAAAGAAAAAAGTAAGAAAAAGTACAAAAGCAAAAGAAAAAAAGTGTATAAGGGACCACTACCACCAACTTTTTGCTAGCACTTTGAGGTTGAACTTGCCACTGTTTCTACGTCAATTTTGGACCTCAAACAACAACTTGTCTCATGCATTTGATGCTAAAAGTGTGTCCAGAGTGCATCATTAGCTCATTGCTTGTTAAAACAAGAAGCACCAATTTCCTACTCTAGTTATTTTTTGTTTTTTGTGATATATTCTAGTGCCTTTCTTTAAGTGATTCTTTTGAGTGCCTAACCTTTTTTCTTAGCTTTTATATTCTTGGTTGTCTCCTTAAATCATTCTCACTTTTGTCCACACAATTTTCCTTTTGAAGAGCTTTTGTTCATTTTGCTTTTTATTTGCTTTCTCCTCGGATTTCTACCTCTCGGTTTTGGTATGATTTTTTGTGTAGGAACTTCTTGGAAGGAGGCCCAGCCTAGAGATAGTATCTTGGGGGATTGGAGACTTCTTTGGACCTTGAAGCCTTGAGGAGGAGACAAGAAGAGAAAGAGTGAAACACCTTGGAGAGGAACAAGCACCATTTGATTGTATTGTAATTTCGTTAAGTTGTAAAATTGTGTTGATTTAAGACTTATATCTCACAGCCAAGTTAGGTATCTTGGGGGAGTCTTTGGTGCTCAATCCCATCTCTTAGCTTGAATCTATAAACCATATTAAATACGTTTTTAGTTAGTAGGGGCTTGAAGGTTCAAAGTGAATTGCAGCGTTACCACTAGACCACATAGTTTAGCTTATTTGTTTTCCTTACTTAACTTCTTTGTTGCTTATAGTTTAGTGTGTGTTTACTTGTGTCTCAAACCTAATTCCATTTGAGAAGTTGGGTGCAAGAGGGTTTGAGGTAACTTTGGCTAGGAAAGGCTTGGATTTAAGAAATCCTTAGTGATTCTCCTCCCTGTCCTAGAAGTTAACTTGAGATCCTTTTGCTTCCTTAAATCTATTAAGGAATTTATTTTTGAAATACAAGTTTGTTTGTTGCATTGCATATTTTCAAAAACCTTAAGAATGTCTAAAGCTCCTACTAAGGCTCCATCTTACCAGATTGGTAGTGATTATATTGAAGTGCCTAGTTTACAACACTTGGCCAAAGAACTAATGAGTCCATCTTCAAGAGAAAACCAAGGAGAAGCCATGTGGCACTGGTGATACTTCCATGGTGAATGATGAAGGTTTAAAAGCAAGGAGGAAAGGAGAAGAAATGTTTCGGCTATGGTGTTTGGAGGATGCTCTCAAGTGAGGTTAGGCCAACACTAAAGGAAGGAGGCTAGAGGAAGACACTAATGGGAGCTCTAGCTTAAGTTGATTCATAAAAGGAAATTGTCAATAGACAATGCTTTTTTTGTTCATAGATAACTTTTTTTAGGTGCTCTCTATTGGAGTGATGTCTATTAATAGAGAGCGCTTACAAAAAAAAATGCTATCTAAGGACATTCAATAGACAATGCTTCACCAAATAAGTGCTCTCTATCTACACCTCAATAGCAAATAAATGCTCTCTATCTGCACATCAATGGACAACTCTTTGATTAACAAACGCTCTTTATTGGTTGCACTTTTTTGTATAATTTATTTTATTTTCATTCAATTAATCAAATGTGCTTTATAATACACAACACTTTGAACAAAAATGCTATCTGTTGGGTTGATATTTATTTTATAATTTATTTTATTTTTCATTTGTTCCTTCTTATTTTAGTCTTATATTTGCATAAAACTTATATGACAACTATAATAATCAATCAAAAGTCTAACAAAATGTGATTCATAAAAGTATGCATGCATTACTAGGAAAGTTTTCCTTTAAAGATAGTAAACAAACAACTATAATACACTTATACAAAAAAAGTCTAGCAACCAGTATCTAACCTAAACTGGCCCAAGTAACCAACTAATATTGAGCCACAAGAGTAACAAAATTTAATACAAGCCTAAACTAACACACTAATTCCACAATATATATGAACCTAACATAGTCTTAGAATATTCCACAACCAATTGATTCTGCAATAAAGAGAAATTATACTTGTCACTATAAGACCCAAAAAAATTAAATAAATAAATAAATATTTATTTAATAAATGTGAGGGCGGGAATCCCTAACTTAATTAATGTGAAGAGAGAAGACAAGGAATAGTATTAGGTCAAGTGGTTGAGAGTATTTGGTTTACTATGAAGGGACTTAGATTCGAGTCCATAATGTATGGCATTAAGGTATTAATTTTATTATTTTATTATTTTAATAATATGCTGGACCATAGGGCATAATATATAATCCTAGATATCTCGAAAACATGAATTGGTTGTGCATCATTTTAATGTAATTTCGTTTTATTCATTAAGGAAATTAAAATTGGGGTTGGAAAGTGAGAATAAGAGTGAAATTAGGGAGAGGTAGAGTCCATTTGGGATATACCAACAACATGCATTAGAAAATTGAATTTCCATTGTATTATGTTCTCTTTGTGACTCCATCATTGCAGTGATTATTGTGATTATTCTTTTTGGCTTTGCGTGATGTTTAGAGTTTTTCTTCTAAATACGGCACATTTGTTATTATTATTACTATTATTATTATTATTATATTTTACTATTATTATTGTTATTATTATTCTTTTCATCATCATCATTATTATTATTTTATTACTATTATTATTATACTTAATATTATTATTATTATTATTATTAATTTATTTTACTATTATTATTATTATTATTACTACTACTATCATTATAATTATTCTTATTATTTATTTTATTTTATTTTAATATTACTATTATTATTATTATGATTATGATTATATTATTTTATTATTATTGTTATTTTTATCATTGTTTTATTTCATTTATGATTTTATTATCATTATTATTGCTTTATTTTGTTATTAATATTATTTCATTATTGTTTTATCTTATTAGTATTATTGTTTTATTATTATTGTTTCATTTTATTTTATTATTATTTTCATTATTATTTTTTTTATTGTTTCATTTTATTATTATTATTATCATTATTATTGTTGTTGTTATTTTTATTATTATCATTATTACTATTTTATTGCACGTGCGATATTTTGGGGGCAATGGTTGTGTTCTTCCTAGTTTGTATATTGTTTGATTGTTCAAGATTGTGTTGGGTATAACACTTTGTTTTGAGAATTGAATTGTTGGATGCTAGGAACTGAACCGCCTGGCACTGCAAAGTGAACCGTCAAGCGATAACAAGAAATAGGGAAGCCATATGTGTCGTGGCGCCCGACAGTGTTGTTGAATCGCCTAACAGTGCTTAGGCTGTGCCAGGCGATGGTGCAGTGGTAGGGTGCGTTTGTGATATGTTTTGCATGACTTGTTGTGTTGGTCTTGGTCTGGGGTATGCTTGACTGTATCACAAGCGGGTAGGTTCCTGATTGATGATGGAACATGTGGTTAATAAGAGTAGGGAAGTTCATATTAATAATACTCTTGTGTGAGGATACAAGCGGGGAGGTTCGTATGTTCTGTGCTCACACTTCATAGTTGTTGCGAGCGGGGAGGTTCGTAGTTTGATGGATCACACGTGTTGGACTACAAGCGGGGAGGTCCATAATATTGGACTATGAGCGGGGAGGTTTGTAGAGTTGGATCACGAGCGAGCAGGTTCGTAGAAGCACTGAAATCCCTAAGACTAGCTTGAGTGCGTATCTTGTATAGGGCAATGTGTTTTTCTTAATTTCATTTTAATGTGTTGAGATGTGGACTTGGACCAGGAGATGCTTGATTGTGTCATGAGCGGGTAGGTTCATGGCTGGTGGTGAACACGTGATAATATGAGCGAGGAGGTTCATATTGTGATGCTCTCGTGTGAGGATACGAGCGGGGAGATTCGTATGTTCCGTGCACACACTTGAGGGCTGCTGCGAGCGGGGAGGTTCGTAGCTATTGGATCACGTGTCTTAGAGTAGGGGCGGGGAGGTTCGTATTTTTGGACTACGAGCGAGGAGGCTTGTAAAGGTAGGACCACGAGTGGGGAAGTTCGTGGAAGCATATATATCTTGGGTCCATGGTCAAGAAATTGTGGGTTGGAAACCTTAGGGCATGAGCTCACCTTATTTGTTTATATTTGGCGATGATCGTGTAAGTTGTTACACAAGAGTAGAAGATGTTGCAAGTGGAGCTGTTGAAGAGTAGAGCAGGAGACAGGGCTTACATGGGGATATTTTTTAAAGACTTGTATTTATCTCATTCATTTTCAATGGAATATGACTTGGAGTTGTACTCTCTTAATTGAATATTAGTTTTGGAATTTGTTTTCATTTTGGCACGATTAATAAAGATGAAATTTTTTTCCGCATTTTAAGTAAGATGAATAATTAATGATATCTTATTTTATTTTAATTAAATTAGTTATCTTGCTGGGATGTTACAGTCGCCAATTGGGTACAACATTAAAATGAAATGTAGAGATTCAAATTAGCATGAGCAATGACATAGTTTTATAAAGATACAAGAATAACATACCAACCTATAATAAGCATTTACTAATGAGATAAAAATATCAATCTTCCCTAACCTCAATGATTTGATTGTCCGAATATTGTTGACATCTTCAAAGAGAAAAATACTACAACAAAGAAAAATAAAATTAAAATAGTGAATTAAAACTATACTACAAATATATATATATATATATATATATATATATATATATATATACACACACACACACACAAATAAAAAATATAACTTACTTCTAATTGAGTTGTCCCACGTTCACAATATGTGATAATTTTTCCTTCATATAGTAGAAAATGTAATACCCACAATCATTACTGTTGACTTGTTTTGGATACTAGAAAATCAAAAGTACAAAACATCAATATAATTGGTATTAACAACATTAATTGATTTTCAAATAAACAATTGTAACTACCTTAATTGTTGGTGTGAACCCCATTTGCACAAGGGCTGACTTAGGATCTTTAGGGTTAGAACCTTGTAGGAAACTTGGAAAATTTGTAAAAATGTGAATTCGAAAAAAAAAAGGTTGAAGTTCCAATTTGGCCAGTATGGTAGAAACGTCAATATCTTGAGTTATAGAACTCCAATTGATGTGATTGCAAAATAGGGTGAAAGTTCTTGTTCTGAACTATAATTTTGGCTTAAGAAACACTAATTTTGGGTGAGTGGAACGAGAGTTATGATTATAAGATAAATATGGGCAAAATGGGTTCTTTTCTAAATTTGGGTGAAGAAAGAAGAAAAGGTGAATATGGAAAGGTGGAAGGAAAGAATCACTCTTTCCAAGAAAGACATCACACAAAGGATGGGGAAGTCCTTTGATACAACTAGGCGGTTCTTGAATCACTTAAGAACTTAGGAGAATCACTTTAACTAAGATAGAAAAGATAATTTCTGAACAAAACTCAACTTGTCTTCATTGATAAAATGGTTCAACTTATATAGAAGTTTTAACCACTAGAATTACAAAAGACACATAAATTGCACTTACATCTCACTTAAAGCTATTAATGATCCCACTACTTAATGGTTGATTGTAATTGAAACTGTGGCAACCCAAAAGTCACCCAAAAGCATTCAGTTATGCATCCTATTGGTCTCCCAAAAGCTAATGACTAAGTTACAATTGGGCAATTATTACAACTTGAAATAAAACTACACTAGAGCTTATTAATTGATTAAACCAAAACATAATTTGGTCAGTCAATTTTACAAAGAATTGGGCCATTATTTAAATAAACTAATAACTTTAAAAAATATTACTGCAAAGTGGTGCATTAATCCTTTTCCATTTGGGCCATGATGCGATTCATATCAATTGTTGTCCACTTGATAAAGCTTAACTTAGACTTTGAAACCATATATGCTCTTTGAGCTCGGTGTCAAACCCAATTTCGTCCGAATAAATAAATTTATTTCAAAATTTTCAAAATAATATATAGTAAATAAATGGAATGAAAGTGTTTCTTTTTTACATTTTGGTTTTGGCCCAAATCATTTTAATACATCATCATTTCTTTCCTTTTGCTCTTTATTTTTATTTTTATTTTATTTTTATTTTTTTATTTTATTTTCTTTTATCTTATTTTTTATTTGGTCCATGTTATTTTTGTATACATGTCCATTGTTGTCTACTCTAAAATCTTGCAGTCCTAATAATTTTTTTAACACCCTTTTATTTTATTTTTATACCCTTTTATTTTTGGCCTAATTTTATTATTTTTTCTTTTGTACTCCTTTTTTTTTAAACCCCTATATACACCATACCATTTTCAAATCTTTAAATCACTAGGTTGCACAATGTGTTTACCTAATTTTTTTCTCAAATCACAGACCATCTCTATTTTACCACGCAACCACCTTTTTTGTGTAACAAAATTTAAAAGAAAGTCTATCCAAAAAGTTGTTTTTGTCTCAGGCACGAACATAGTATGCAACATGCAAACCTGAACAATTCTCCTTTGGGTTCTTGAAAGTCCTAAGACAAAATCCATACTTATATCCTTCCAAGGGGCTAAAGCAACATGCAAGGGAGGTATAAAGTCCATGAGGCATTGTCCTAGATTTTGATTGTAAACAAGTAATACATATATGACAATGTCTTTGGACATCCTTCCTCAAATGGGGCCAAAAGAATTTCTCTTTTAAAAGACCTAGGGTTTTTTCTACTCCAAAGTGACCCACCAATCCCCTTCATGCATTTCTTGAATAAGGAGTTTTCTTTGTGAACCTTGAGGAATACAAATTTTTCCTTCTTTAAATATATAACCCTCTTTCACATAGAAACCTCCTTGAGGTTTATCAATACACTCATCATAAGTAAATGAAAACTCATAATCTTGAGCATACATTTATGGAGTATGATCAAATCCAAGAATTTGGGCCCAATTTCTAAAACAAGGCTTGCCTTCTAATAAAAGCATCAACCACCACATTACTTTTACCCTTCTTGTATTTTATCACATAAGGAAATTGTTCTAAGAATTTCATCCACTTAGCTTCTCTCTTATTCAGCTTATGTTGCCCCTTCAAGTATATAAATGACTCATGGTCACTATGAATGACAAACTCCTTGGACACTAGATATTGTTCCAAAGTTTGAAAACCCTACCTAAGGCATACAACTCTTTGTCATGGGTGGGGTAGTTAAGGGAGGCACCATTAAGTTTTTCACTGAAGTAAGAAACTAGGTGTCTTCCTTGCAACAACACAACACCTATTCCTTGATGAAGGATTGAGTTAGTTCATTTTAGAATTTTGATTATGGTGATGAGTTTCTTAAGAAAACCTAAAGAAGATTCTCATTAGACATTAAGATAGTGTGTTATCTAGAGGTGAAGGTTCACTTCTAAAGATTCTAAAGAAGGAGAGAAATGGATTGATTCAAGAAATGAAATAAAATGGACATGAACATAACATAACCGAATTGAAATAAGATAAACAAACTAGAAAATGGAAAGCATAGAAGATGGTAAGGATGGAATGAAGCACGCCACTCTTAGAGGGGCCATAAGGCTAACCAACTCTAGAGATTAGTGTTGGGTGCCGCCACTTACATAGCAAAATAAGGCTAAGGTGAAGTCTCCACTCCAATGGAGGAATCTCATAGTTTTGGTTGAACAACACAAGTGTATATTACTCAAAATTTTCAACCCTTTTACAAGCTAAAGAGCGCCCCTCATATTGAAAGTTCTAGGGTCCTCTAGGAAATAAACACAAAGTTCAAAAGCAAAAAGAAAAACCATAATTTTAGAAGCATCTTTTAAAAAAGTAGCACAAACTTGAATAATGGTGGGAAACCCTAAATGGATTTCGGCCAAGCTCCAAATTGAGACAAGGATGTCTCCACAAAGTCCAAAAAGGAGCTTAAGACGAAAGGAAACAAAAGGTACAAGCTCCTTTTGTTTTATGCTTTATGTTTTTTTTCATCTCTCCTCCACCTAAGCTCCACATCTTCTTCACTTTCTAATAGGATGGTGCCACTTAGCTCATGCTCTTTAGTCCTAATTAAACCTACAAAACACATAAGTATAGATTAGCATGTTAGCTTAAGTCAAGTAAACTCTAGTCAACAAGTCAAACCTAGTCAAAGGTTAACCAATCAACTAAGGTTAACTCAACAAAGTCAACTTAGGGAAATCACAATAATGAGATGAAACATAAACATAAAGATGAAGGACTAGAAGTCTCCCTTCTACACATGCTCCTTGTAATCCATCTTGGGAGAACTTTCGTGGCATCTTGTATGGTGAAGCCTTCATCACTCTACACTTAATGCATCACACTCTAGCTCAAAAGTTTTTAAAAAATCTAGTAAGGGTAAAATGGGTGCATTGGTGGGTCTTTCTTTGAGTTGCTAAAAAGTAGACTCTTGTTTTTCACCTCAATCAAAAGACACATCTTTATTGATAAGCTCATTGACGGGTAAAGCAAAGGTAAAGATGTTAGGAACAAACCTCCTATAAAAGCTTGCCAGACTATGGAAGCTCCTAACTTGTCCAACATTTTTAGGTGTAGGCCATTCTTTGATGGCCTTTATTTTCTCAGGGTCAACATGAATCCCATTTTTATTCACTACGTGTACACCATAAACAACTCTATATAGTTTGACATATAGTGTAGATATTATGAGCCCAATCAAGATAGGCGAACCTTCTTTGCTCACAGGCAAGGAAATATTAAGTTAACCAATATCATTATGGCTCACATTTAAGGATAATAATACATCATTTTGGCATTATGATACGTAACTTATTATAGTGTACACGTATTACACATTCCTAAAATAGAGACAACGGATGTAAGTCATGCCCATTCAGGTAATGGCCAATGTCAAAAGGTATATAAATTGGATTAGTCATTTGTAAAGGGTTACATTTGGTACTTATATACAATATATCATATCACCCGATGACTTAAGCATCAAAATATTGTGGGCCTACAGGTGTACACCACAAACAACTCAAGAAACTCCATATAATTTGACATATGGTGTAGACGTTGTGATCCCAATCAAGATAGGTGAACCTTCTTTGCACACAGTCAGGGATATATCAAGTTAACCTGTATCATCGTGACTCGCTTTTAAGGATAATAATACATCAATCTAACGTTATGGTACAAAATTATTACAATGAACACGTATTACACATTCCTAAAATAAACACAATGAGCATAAGTCATATTCATTCAAGTAAATGGCCCATGTGAACATGTATATAAAGGGGGTTACTCATCATGTAAAAGGTTGCTTTTGATAATTGTATACAATATATCATATTAACCGCTGACTTAAGCATCAGAGTATTTGTAGGTAGCCTACCTCAAAGTTAGACATAGGAATAGGAAGGGAACATCTCAAACAACAAGACATAAATGAATAAGATTTTGTATAGATATTTCAATCACACACTAAAACACGATGAAAATTGAAAACAAAAAATATCAAATTAGAAGTACAACCATTAATGAAATTTTTGCCACAAATTTTTAGAGTTAAATCTGAATTGTATGATTAATATAAAGAAACAGGATGAATGTATAGCTATGTTAAGAGTTGAGTGAAATTTAAAAAAATAAAGTTTTTCTTAACTCAATTTTATAATATAATTTATAAATTAAGTCTTTCACTTTATTATAAGTTAATTTTATTTAAAATCTTTAATACACTCATTTATTCGGAGAAATCAACATTTAGGATGAAAGAAAAAAAGTTATAAATGGTCAAAAAGGAATCAAATTACTATTAGCTCAACAAATCGTATAACTAATAATTTTAACTCAGCCTCACAATAAATGGGCTTGTAAGTATACAAATTTTTAATACTAGTCTTTCTATTCGTGCAGCGCACTGGTTTTTTCAGATACCCTTTTTTCAATTATATAATAATTATCAAACAACAAATATGTTATTTATTGAGTATTCAAATTGTTAGTAATTGAAATAAAGTTAACTTTAGAAGATAACAATATGTATATAAACATACAGCCGCTGAGCAAATTTGATGGCTTAAAATTTGCACTTGGTGAGAAGTTGTAGTGGTTGTTAATGTCAGAAAGTTGAAAAATTTTATTGATAGAACTTCCATAGCTTTGTATGTGATTTTCAACAACTACATTTGCATTGAATTGACGTTGTCATTTTATAATCAAATTGCATATATATTTGTGAAGAACAAACAAAGAACACATACCATGACTTGTTCCACATATTCCATTTACATTGTCAAAGTTATTTGCTTCGTTGTTGACATATGCAAATAATTTTCAAAAACTTGTGACAATAAATAAAATAACTTATTTACATAACAAATTTTGTTTAAGAAAAATAATTACTTACTCAAAACCAACTAAGTTAATGGTTTCCTCTATAGAATCTTCTTCATGAATCTGCCGAAAAATATAAAACCTATACTATTATGGTTATTGAGGTTCACTCTTTAGGTGTATTGAAATTGAAATAACACTGTATACATATATCAAACCTGATATGTTGCTACATTGAGCATCATTTTATGTATATTGTAAAACAAACAACTACTTAAAAGATAGGATAAATGTTGCATAAGAACATTTTTAAAGAATATCAGTTCATCATTGGCACTGTGTAATTTCAATAACACCATGAGAACCATTAGTATAACTTATAATAAAACATTTCAGATATATTTTAATAAGTAATTACGCTATGTATAATCAATGTTGCATACTATAACCTGCATTTTAAGAAGCTCATCATTGTCACACTATAATTTCAACAAGGAAATGAGCACCATTACTACAAGCGATCACACATCATTTTATCGACATGATCCCTACCATGTACTACTATATCATCCCTTTCTCCTTAATATGACCTTAAAAATGAGAAGTCAATAATGGGTTCAAACATAATGTCATTTTACAAAGCAATAACATAACATAATTTGTTTTCTTCATCATAATTTGCATGCATAAACATAAAGAAGAAAACACAGATTTCAGAAATTTATA
>Ga0214542_1004442_pt1 | contig 27804 bp, 11 predicted proteins | sample CNSS1metaG_FD_160096 | JGI IMG/M metagenome (GOLD analysis project Ga0214542, IMG submission 160096) | Root nodule microbial communities from cowpea collected in UCLA plant growth center, Los Angeles, California, USA - CNSS1 | ecosystem: Host-associated > Plants > Roots > Nodule | place: USA...
TAGTCCTTCATGAGTCATATGCATGAACTAGGTCTTGGAACTTCCTTGTGCTCCCACGAAACTAACTCATTCGTGGTCCAACCCTATGAGCCTATCCCGCTCATAGTCCTGCCCTACAGACTCCTCGTCTGTAGTATAAACATCCAAGTCTCACACTTGGACCCTGGCACGCACGCAATCACCATACTATGGACTCCTCGTCCAATAGTAGCCGACGGGAACATCACAGTTCCTTGCCCATCGTGCGCCCGACACATGCAATCACCATACTAAGGACTCCTCGCCCATTAGTAGCCGACTAGAACTCAACCAGTTCCATGCCCATCATGTGTCCAACCACCGAGCACATCCCAGACTCCTATTGGACTTAGTCCTTCAAGCCCAAACACCAACCACATGCAAACATATCCTATCCTTAGCATAAAACAACCAACTCACTCTCAAAGGCATGAAAAACATAGCAATTCACTTAAACTCGCTTAAGCTAGGGACCCCTCACCCAGGCCAAGCCCTCAGCCTCGCTTAAGCTAGCTCACCTCGCCTGAGCGAGCTTTAAACAACAACAACATCAAGTTATCTCGCTTAGGCAAGATGCGCTCGCCTGGGCGAGCCATACATTCGCCCAAAACTACAACAAAACCTCGCCTAGACGAGTATTCAACAAAACACACAAGAACACACTTCGAGAACTCGCTTAGGCGAGCCACTCTCGCTTAGGCGAGAGTGTCCATCGCTCAAAGCTCAACACCTCTCGCCTGGGCGAGATATCGCGCTAAAATGGTACCAACTTTCATCGTGATCTCGCTTAGGAGAGTCACTCTCGCCTAAGCGAGACTGTGTTTCGCCCAAACCTCACCTTGGTCGTCTGAGCGAAATGCTCGACTTTGCACGTTGCGTGGACTCCTGCAACTCTCGCCTGGGCGAGAAGGGGTCGCTTGGGCGAAACTTGCAGAGTTTCGCCATTGCTCAATCACAAAAACAACCAAACCATATCCAAAATGCAATAGACACGAGATTAAGCATTCCATATCAACAATTTAACCTATCAATGTACATTTACCTCCAATGGATATACCAGAACCCGACAGTGAACCAATTATAATCATTCAAGCCCCGAAACCCTCACTTTAACCATAAAGATGCATAATATGGCTTTGCACACAATCTCAATCAACCAATTTCTGAGCCACAGTACATGCTACACGAATTTTGCACTTTCAAACAGAAACCAATTGTGGCCATAAACACAACACGCATACAATATGAATTACACGTAAATCCAGCACCCCTAACCTGGATTATTGGATGAAAGATTTAGATGAGGAATCCTTGATTCGCACTCTCCCTCTTAGTCCAGCCCTTGTACCCTCACAACTCTTCTCACACTCTCCAATTCGTGCTTCTCACAAGAGTCAATTCCCAACAATGCCAAAACCCTTCCGTTTACCTAATTTTTGGCTTTTATAGGTGCCTTTAGGATGGAAAAAAAAATAAAACGAGTTTGGGCTTAGGGTGGGTTTTAATTCCTCTTAATGTCAATTATTTGATAGTTTTTCCCACCCTCTTGGCTGCCCCCCATTCTGCTAGGTTCTCTACCCTTCCACATTCACTCCAATCCAAGTTTAATAAAAATAAAGGTTAAGTTCTGTCTACCAAGGTTTGAACCCGTAACCTTCCACCCACAAGAACAAAGCATACCCACTATGCCAAACCACATTTGGTGATATACACAATCAACATACGTTTACAATACCAATCACCTACTCATACATATTCTTAAAAAAATTAATAACAAAACAATCACACATAATTGGCATACTTAGGACTCAAACCCAAGTCCTCTCACACAAACAAATTACTCTGAACCACATGAGCTAGCACGTTTCCACGTCACATTAACAACAATTAATGCCATAAAGGCCCTCTACCCGCATTTATTATTTAATTAATTATTTAATTAATTAATTTTTCCCGGGTCTTACAATCTCCAATACTCAAATTATCCTTAAGTCCTTTTGTGCAACACTCCACCGTTCGATGTCTCATTCTTTCTCCCGTTCGATTTCTTTTCACCTCTACCCGTTCAGTTGTCTAGACTATCAAGATACCTGTTTAACAGGCTTCGATGCTTAGGTCAATTCAAGTCCATTTGGGTAAGTGCAATTAATGCTGTAATAAATGCGAAGTAAAAGTCCTCACCAACTTACCTTGGGCTCCTATTTATAGTTTTTGACATGAGCCTGCAATTAGGGTTTTCTTAATCATGGTCCAATTGCTTTTTAAACTTGATTACTAACTTTTATTACTTTAATTTACTTTTAACTTACTCATTTAGTTTTGGTGTGGTCGTCCGACCGGAGGGTCGTGCATCCTGACAGAGGTTCTCGTAATTGTGGAGACAGTTTAATTGGAATGAACTTGGAGGTCGTTCGGTCGTGAACTCCCTTAAAACAGTCCGAAGAGATTGTCACATCAATAACCCAAGGAATCGTCTGCCTATAGTGGGCGGCCTGCGACCGCTTGTCCTTGGGCCGCCTGATCGATGGTCTAGCTAGGGATGACAATAGGCCATACAGTACATTAGGGATTTTTTAAGAATGAGGTTTTTTATGAGTGACATGCCAGAAGTAAAAAGGTTAGTAGGTGTAGGAAGAAGCAACCAATTAGTGAGGTGTTTAGTTTTTTAATATTTGGATTGGTGGGCCAACTTGGTTCACCTGTGATGAGCCGGGTTTTAGTGGGTCATGTCCACTTTTGACCCATACCGAAAATTGCAAATTTTTTTAACCTAACCTGACTTAAACACATGGTGGACCAGGTTGGTTTACGAGTTTAACCCATTTTGACAACTCTAATTTTTACTATTTGTTATCATTATTTAATTTTCATCCTATTATTATATGACACTCTTATTTGATATTTATATAATTATAGTTTCTTGTTTTAATATTTGATATTTGAGGTTAAAAAATGTAATTTTTTGAAATGAAATACTTAATAATATTACAATTTATTTGTTGCAAGCTTTTATTTTTTATTGAAAATTCTTTAATTAAATTTTAGAATAATAAAAAAGAGAGGATGAATATGCCATTTCTTAGTAAGATTGAGACAACAATTTTACTGATTAAAGATGAAAATTAACTTTTACTTTGAGCATGAAAGTGAAGATGAAGATGAATAATGAAACTCATATATGTTGCAATCATCACGTTGTAATCCCTAATTTTATAGATTTATTTTATTATTTTGTATAAATTTAGAATAAATCTTATTTCTTGAAATATCTTTATTTGTAAAGATTAATATATTTAATATATATATATATATATATATAGGTATTTGTCTTTATACTTAAATACTAATGATATTATGTTTATATTTATAACAAAATATTGGAAAAATAAAAGGGTTATTTAATAAATTTTCTTTTTTTCTTCATATATCTTTATTATTATTTTCAAAAATACTATTAAAGAAGTGAACTTTAAGTTTAACTCAACGACTTGTAAGATGAAGTTTGTTGTATACTGTGAATTAGCCTTATCTCTAGTCGAAGTTTGTTGTATATTGTGAATTAACCTTATCTCTAGTCGATGTGAGACTTTCAACACATGCTGAGATGAGACATATACATTTCGTGCGAGAGAGTAAATATAAATGAGTGGTTCAATAGTGACCCAATTGAAGGCAAAATAATAAACCTAACAAACAATTTTTTTTATTAAGATAGGCTAACTGTGATACCATATATTTTTATTATTATTTTCAAAAACTGTTAAAAAAATGAATTTTAAGTTTAACTCAACCTTATAAAACCAGATTGTAAGGTGATGTTTAGCATTGCACCCACCTATATATTGTGAATTGATCTTATTTCTAGTTGATACAAGACTTCTAACATATTCTATGAAGTCAGACATATACATTTCATATATGAGACTAAACATTATGGGTGATTCAATAGCGACCGGATAAAAGCAGAACAATAAATTCAACAATCATTAAATTTTGTTATGATAAATTATCATTAATAATATGTTAAGAAGTGAACTTTAACTTAATTCAACTTTATAAAATTGACTTATAAACTAAAATTTATAATCAATATATTGTGAATTTACATTATTATTAATCAATATGAGACTTCAATAAACACTATCTTTAAACAATATTACTTGCTGGTGACAAAAATATGATAGATATGTAATCCACAAATCCATGTCATTGCCACTCCAAATTCACAATGTCAAGGAACGCAATTAGGTCTGTAATCTTCATTTCTTTTCACATTTTGGTTTGCAAATTAATGCACACATGATCTATCTACAGTGCCACAAAACAAAACTCACTGTCAAATATATCTAAAACAGCCCATCATCAACTGTGCAAAAAACAGCGCCATCTACGACGAACACGACCAAATCAACACCATCGGACCTTTGATAACTACATAGTTTCAACCACTTTTACAACAACCACCACATTCCCTCATTCACACAGACTCTACCCCAAACACTTGTCAAAAGAAATACAACCCATAAAAACTAAACAATTTGGCAGATAAACGAACTAATACTCCAACTAGTGTTTGTGATATTGATAACGCTATTTTAATCAACCTTTCTTCTAAAAGAAAAAATTAGTCAAAAGAAAGGTGCCAAATTTCATCATATATAGCTTAAAGAAACAGTTGTTTATCGAGCACGAGCTCCACTAACCCTGACGAAGTTGGGTTTTGTTTCTCCGGCCAAATCGGGGATTCAGGAAGAAAGCAAAATCAAAATTGTTGTCAGACACCACCATAAAAGTCGTAAATCAAATTGAGTTGACTAAACAGATACGTCCACTTCGCCTTTTTTTTTAATTCCTATCTTTTATAAACTTGATCCACGTAATCCTATAACCGATAATACATAAATCAAAATTTAAATTATTATATTCATGAAAAAAAAAATATTAACATGAGCAAAGCAATCCTATGACAATGAAATTGCAGTAATTAACAAACTGAACATAGTACAGAAAAAAGTTTGCACTGAAAAAACGACACGACACTTGGTTGAATATCATAAATTTAAATCATGACTATGATAAATTCTGAAATCATATTAAAAAAGTGAATTTAAATATATAAAAAATATTTTTAATTTAACTTTTTATTAATTGATATAAAATCTCAATCAAAATAAGATATTAAATAAAGTAAACTTAATCTCATACCATTTTATAAAGAAAATACTTAGAAAAAAGGCAAAATTTAGATTTTTTTTTGTTGCGTTGCAATGATAAAGAAAGTTGGCCAAGGGAAATCACAAGCGTCTACTAGTTGCATATCTTTTCACTATTTTTTGAAGTTAAGTATATTAAAAATATGTTAAAAAAAATCCATTTAGTAATCTTTACGTTTACAGTTAAGGTGAAACGATACATATAATAAAAAAATTTGAAACTATATATCATTAGCAGAAGGTTAACTAAATAAATTAAATTTATTATGTAAAATAAGAGGTGAGTCTTAGTAGTGTATGGTGAGATTAGTAAGAGTGTGAAATAGTTGAGATTTGAAAGTATAATTATTGATGTAGAACAAATATGCATGGTCTCTTTCAGTGACCATTCCTAGGTGTAGTACTAACTGCGCACAAACAAAGGTGTAGCCTGATTCCGTATGGCCTTTAAAATATTGTGGTAAGCTTCATCTGAGGTAGGTCTTTACAATTCTCTCAAACACCATCATGAACTCAACCTTTCAAATAATATACAATGTTGTTCCAGAATGAGTTCATGAATCTGCGTCCATTCTTAAAAACATCATTTCTCAAAGTCAGAGGATTACTGTTTTAACGTATGCCTCCACAACATAGCAATCATATATATCTTTTCACCAAGACGTCACACAAACTCTAACCAGTATGTTTAGTTACTTGTTTAATTTATGTACTCGTTTAAAAAAAATGTTAAGTTAGTCTTTTAATTTTTTTTAGTGTCAATTTGATTTTAATTTGTAAAAATTGACATAATTTAGTTATGATTCATGGAAAATTGATGTAATTTTATTTTCATTAATTTTTTTGAATAGATAAAAGATTTTTCATGAATATTGATATTTGGATTATGTTAATTATACATATAAAATAAACCATCCTTATTTACAATTTCAATTTTTAATAAAAAATCTTTGATCTATTTCAAAAAATCTAATATAAATGATCAAATTTCATCAATTTTTCACATATCAGGATCAAATTATATAAGTTTTCACAATAAAAATTAAAATGAGACTAGAAAAAACTAAAGGACCAACTAGACAATTTTGAAAGAAAACATTAACTAAATGAGTAATTAAAACCTTTTTTTTTTTACTTATACTTATCTTTATATGTTTTATCACTAACGTTAGTTGTGTTGTATTTTTCTTTTTAATTTTTCCGTAATCTATATCAATATTTTCACGGGATTTCCAATTGCAATTTTTCTTATTTTATCTTCGAATGATATTTTAAAATTATAATACAAAATTAACGATAAAAGATGCCCATAAAGAATTAAAAAAAAACATAGTGAAAAAAATAAATCAAGAAATAATGAAAATGACTCATGTAAAAAAAAAAATGTTAACATCAAGGCTTTAACCGGCATAAAAATTATAATTTTGTAATAAACTACAATCCAAAAGTCTGCAAATGCAATCGACAATTTTCAGCAAAAAGAATTTGAATAACAAAACACTTATAATAATTAGGTGAGTAATAAACTTCTAAAATGATTTCCAAAAATAATATCAAACAATTTATGGAAAAATTATTAAAATATTAATGCTCAACAATATAAATGCAAATTAATAAGTTACTAACACATGTATCATACAATTATGTCATGAATGATAAATGGAAGGACTATTATAACAACAAACCTACTTATTAAGTAACAATAGTAACTTAGAGATGTCAAAATAGGTTCCAACCTATGAGTTAACCTGATTACTACGGATTTAAATCAGATTGAGTGGAGAAAAATTTATTTTTTTCAAAGTGGGTTAAACTGAATTCGGCTCATTTAACCCACGGGTTCAAGCCAGGTTGAAGGTGGGTTGATCCACTTAACCTATTAACATTTTTTTTATAATTTCTTTTAAATTTTTTTCTTTTAATTATTTACTACTTCTAATTATATAGTTTCACAATTTCATATTTTTAAATGCTAGAATGTTGTTCAATAATATTTGAATAATTTGAATTTTTTATTAATTTGTTTGTTAAGTTATATACGCTAATATTTTAATCTTTAACTATTATTTTTATAATAATATTTCGATAATTAGATGAACATTTTAATTCTACTATTATACAAAATAAATTAAGTCAAGTCACTCTCATTGTAATTCAATAAATATATAAAATAAATTCGTAAGTGAACCAATCCACTAACCCACCAACCTGTGGTAGATTGGGCCGGGTTGCAAAATTTCTGATTCACCAAAACGTGAACCGAGTTGAGTTGACTTTTTTTAGCTCAACCCCGTGGTGAGTCAACTTGTGTAAGTCGGATCGACTCACTTTGACACCCCTAGAAACTATTCCTTGACAATAAATGTAAACATCTTTAGCTTTATTCTAACACTATCATTAATGTTCATTATAGGATTTGAACATAACATGAAAACAAAGAGGGGTATTAGAGGATTTTATCCTCAATCACTACCAAAATCAAGTTGTGTAGCTAATTCTTTCAATCAATTTCTTCTTTAAAAATCAAAATCTGAAAAAAAGAAAAATCTAATTCTCTTTATCCAAATGCACAATGTTACTTTCTTTTTCCTCATCACCACCTTTCATTCCAAGTTATGTTGCCAAAAACCCACTTACATTATTTGATAGGCATTCTACTTTATCCAGCCATTTATAAAACCTTTTACATAACATGCAAAATTATCTTATTCCATGTTGCAAACGTGACATTTCATGTCCATTATCTCTATCCTACATTTCTGTTACAACTATAGATGAGAATTATATTTTTGAGGTGTTTCTAGATTTCCATAGTTTCTCCAATGAAGCCTCTTTCTTTGTTTCTCTCTCTTCACCATGTAGTAGTTCATACGTTGAAGATACAATATACATTATCGGAATTGTTTCATGCCCAAGTATCTTTTCTACCTTTAATGACATTTGAAGATTTCAATTTGCTCCAAAACTTTTTTATCACCCCTCTTCCCATATACAAACCATGACCTTCTTCATTTTAGATTTTATCACTCAACATATGACTAAGTTTCTACTTTTGGTCCAAGTTGAGATAAAACCTTAATTAGGTATGCTTCAATTAAAAATTATATAAGCACGATGTGTATATATATGTTTTGTTTTCATATAATTGCCTTAATCATATAAACATATTTTTGTTTGTTAGAAATTTCATAGAAGGTGAATTTATTACTTGTTATCGGATTTTTATAAGATTATTTTTTATATATATATATATATATATATATATATATATATATATATATATATATATATATTTAGGAAAGTGTTTAATATTTAAGTTGGACATAATGAATATATTTTGTTTAATTAAATAAGTGTAAGGTTACTTTTAATGAAATTACACGTCTATTTTGTATACAATACGCATTTCTGTTTTTAGATACCTGTACATTAGAATTTCTAATTCAACATTTAATAATAATCACAAAAGCATGCATATGAGAATTTTTATATACATATGCACACATTTTACCCCCTAAAAGTGTATGCATGAATGAACATGTTAACTCACAAACATGCATGTTGTCTCTCTTTTTTTTTTTTTTTTGTTTTTTTTTCTCTCTCTCTCTCTCTCTCTATTTAGGTTGAAAATCAACTATATCTCTTTTCTTTTGGTTCCTAAAAAATAAAAACTTATACTTCTTTTATTAATTATCACTTGTCTTTGAATTATAACTATCTTTGTTGTCCTTTTTAAAAATGTATTATTATCTCTTCTTCCTCAATTATTTTTCACACTGATACCGTATATAAAAAGATAAAGGATTGGTAGGTTGATTTGTTTGGAGCCACACTTAGTGGCGATGTATATAATGTGATATTATTTGCTTTTAGGTTACATGTGTCATCGCTTTCCACCCTCCACTCATCCACTTAGTCTTCATTCACCATCAAGCATATTCTTTTCTTGTTGCATTTCAATCACTTCAAACCTATATATCTTCATCACCACTATACCCACCAAACCCAATATCCCAAAACAAGAAAAAATTTAAATTTTCAAGAAAAGGGCCAACTTGAAATTTCAGAAAAAGAGAGTTTGTTCATTTTAAGGGAAATTACTTTAGAAGAAAGAGGAATATTTTGAATAGATGTGTCTAAAAATCAGCCAACTTAACTTTTTTTTTTTGTATACGATGTTTGAAAATAATCTTTATCCGAAATAAAATGACACTACTTTTAAAATAAATTGCACACCATAATCTTTTTCTAATTTCTTCTCACGCAGCACAAAAAGACTATTTAAAAATAAATAAGTTAAAATGATTAAATAATGTATACTTTATTTTTACAACTATTATTTTAGACTTTAACTAAACAGAACAAGTTAACTAAGCATAACCTTGATTTCTTATATGTCAATTATTTAGCTCTAACATTTTTTTAGGACACATATCTCAATTTTGAATAAAAATAATCGTTAGGAAACATTCTCCTCAAACATAAAAGTAAAGTGCTGTAATATTTGACAATTTACTTTTTTTTATTATGAATATAAATTTTCACTATAAGAAAACTCACAAAAAATGAGAACATTTTTAAAATATACTTATGTTAAGTTGCATAATTTCTCATGTTTTAAATATTTAACTTTTTTTTCTACTTGTACTACTTTTATTTATTTTCAATTTTAATCTGGTTTAGTTTTTAAACATTGATTGTTGTATTAAGTTGAAAATATATTTCCTTTTATATTTTATTTTAAACAGCATATTGACTAAAACTTGATTAAAGATTTTAAAATAAAGTTTTTAAATATAAAAAATATTTTTTATACAAATATTAACCCATTTATTTTAAAAATTAAAAAAAAAAAATATAAGAGTATAGATGGCCTTTTATTAAAAACATAAAGTAAGTAACTATTGTATATTTAAAATATGATAATATACTAGATAGTTTAAACCATTATAAAGATTGTATATCATTTTATTAAGGGTTAAATATGTTTTTTGTCCCTTAACTTTCAGTGAATTTTGAAATTGGTCCATTTCAAAATTTTGGATCAATTTAGTCCTTCATCTTTCGAAAAACTTGGATTTAGTCTTTTTAATCAAATTTTGTTACATTTATTTGAGGTTTCGTACGTATTTCAGGATTGTATTTGAGTTGTTTATATTGTTTGACACATTTTTACTTTAATTTTAAGTCAAATACTATTATGAAAAGTGCTTGAAATGTCAAATCAACTTAACAAAATTTAATTAAAATGACTAAATCCACGTATTTCGAAAGATGAATGATTAAATTGGTTCAAAATTTTGAAATGTACTAATTCCAAAATTAACTGAAGGTTAAAGGACCAAAAACATATTTAACCCTTTTATTAAAAAATATAAGAAAAATGAGTATTTGTTTTAAATTTAAAAGAGATGTGACGTTAGTATACATGGAAGGAGTGCATTCTGTTATTGAATTTAAAAATTAAATAAGCTCTTATTTAATCTAATATAACAATATATTATTAATAATAAGATAATATTGATTATTTTTATAAATAAAATTTATGTTAAATATGTTATAACTAATCCTCTTTAAAATTTTAGATCAATTTAGTTTCTTATCTTTAGACATATCAAATATATTTATCAGATAACATTGAAATGAAAATGGATTATAAATAACTCATATACTATCATGGAGCTTTGTTACTGTTTTGTCTTTTAAAGACACCTCAGAGGGTGAAAAAGGGAAGAAGTATTTAAATTCCGCTTGACCTCGACTCCTGAGTGATGTGAGACTTGTTGGGTATACCGAACAAGCCTCCTAGTCGAGGGTAAGGAAAGTTGTCGTCCCTACAGACAACGCCAATGTTCTGATCGTAAGTCCAACAACATCGTTAGGATCAATCACCGCGTTCTCGAGATATTGTCCTCTTTAAAGTGTGCAACTTCATCACGGATCGTTAGAATCAACCACCGCATTCCCGAGGTATTGTCCGCTCTGGAGCATGGAGCTCCGTCCAAGACTCCTAAACGATGTGGGACTTATTGGGTGTACCAAAACAAGACAAGGGGAGTTGTCTTTCCCATATACATCATCAATGTTTCAACCGCAAGTTCGACAGCATCCTTAGGATCAACCACTACGTTTCCGAGGTATTGTTCGTTTTGGAATTGTTAAGAGATGTCAAATATTCTATTAGCAAATATTATGTAATCAAATATTGTGTTAACTGTAATATAAGCATTATTACCTTTGTGAGCAAATTTGTACAACTGTCATTCCTTTAATAGATGAGGGAATTATAACACCCTTGTATGTATATATGGTACCATATTCTTTGAAATAATATATCAGAATTATTCTTTAAATCCTTTTTATATGGTGTCAAACTCAAACACCGACATCTTTTACAATATAGGAACTCCTTCCGATAAAAATCAATTGGAGAAACATGATATTGGGACTTCCGATGTTACCCATATGCAAGAAGCTACTCCCAAGAGCCATAGTTCTACTATTGCCGAATTTGTCACCAAGTCAGATATATATAACTCTGCTCTTAATTTTTCTGTTATTACTAGGGGTAGTGATTGGATAATTGATTTAGGTGCTACTGATCATATGACTTGTGATCCACATAAATTTACTAATTTTCTCCTAATTGTTCCAAAACTGCTATTATTAATGCCAATGGGGTCTCATCTCTTATTGAAGGTGTAGGTACTATATCCCTCTCACCATCCTTATCAATTTCTAATGTATTATTTTTTCCTACATTGAATTGTAATCTTCTCTCTGTCAGTAAGTGAACCAAATCACATTCTTGTGTTGCCTTATTTTAACCAATCCATTGTTTTTTCCAGAACATTCATTCTGAGGAGAAGATTGGTAGTGGTAGAGAGAGTGAATGACTGTATATTATCTTGAAAATGTCTCATAACAAACCCATAAAGGAGCGTTGACTTGTCTTGTGAATGGACACATACAAGATAATAATAAAAAGGAAATTTGGTTATGGTATAGAAGATTGGAACATCTCTCTTTTGGTTATCTAGAAAAACTATTTCCATCACTATTTTATAAATACAATATTTCTGATTTTATTTGTGAAACTTGTGTAATGGCAAAAAATCATTGTGTTGTGTTTCCTTTAAGTAATAAAAAAATAGATTTTCCTTTTTCATTAATACACACAGATGTTTGGGGTCCTACCCCACAATCTACACATAATGGGAAAAAATGATTTATTAATTGTTGATGACTGTACTCGGGTAACTTGAGTGTATTTGCTTAAGCATAAAAGTGATGTGAGTAATGTGTTTCGTTCCTTCCATCATATGATAGTTACTCAATTTAACACATATATTAAACATATATTAATGTCATTCAATCAGACAATGGAGGAAAATATTTTAAGACTGAGTTAATCGAGTTCATGAACTCCAAAGACATCTTACATCAAACTACATGTCGTTATTCACCACAACAAAATGGGGTGACTGAGAGAAAAAAATAGACATATATTAGAGGTGACAAGATCACTTTTGATAGATGGTAATGTCTCATCTCATTTATGGGGTGAGCTGTCAGTTCTGCAGTTTATTTCATTAATCGAATATTTTCTAGTGTGCTTAACTTTCAAAGGCCATTAGATGTGTTGTCTGATCATTGTATCCTTCCTTCCACGATTTCTTTGTCACCTCATATTTTTGGATGTATTATATATGTTCACTTACACCCACATCAACGTACAAAGCTTGAAGAATGAGCTTTAAGGTATGTTTTTGTTGGGTATGGATCAACTTAAAAAGGTTATCGTGCTTACCATCCACCATCAAAGAAATTTTATATCTCTATGGATGTGAAATTTAATGAGCATAATCTTTTTATGTTGATTCTACACTTCAAAGTGACAATGAAAGTGAAGTGCGAAATCATGATGTTAGTATGTTTGATATCCCATAGATAAAATTATTATGTAAAGATAAATTATCGTGTAAGGATTATTCTGCAGGAAGTGAGTCAATCCTAAATATGGAAACTTCTCCTTTGGATAATATAATGTCTTCGGATCCTAACCAATTGACTCAATCTTCTCCACAAGTTCGGATTGACTCTTCAAAGGTACCTTCTGATCCTATCTCTGATAATACTAATGTAGTTGAAACTAATCATGAAATTGTTTCTCTTGATAATACTAATTTAGACAAAACCAATCATGAAATTAATCCTTGTCTACGTGAGACCACCAACACACCAAACATTGAGTCTACTATTGTCCAATATAATCTTCCACCCCATTCTAACCGTGGTCAACCTCTAGCTAAATATGAACCAAACCTTCAAGCCAAAGTTAAATGTCACATTAGTAAATATGCATCATCTGACAAGTTATCACAGTCATATGCATCATTTGTATCTCAATTATCTTCAATTTCTATTCCTAGTAATATACAAGAAGCTTTGACATATCCTAGATGGACCAAAGCAATGGTTGATGAGATGTCAGCTTTAGAACAAAACAACACTTGGGATCTTATGTCCTTACTAAGAGGGAAGAAAATTGTGGGTTGCAAATGGGTATTTACAATTAAGCATAAAGCTGATGGAACTATTGAGAGGTATAAAGCATGACTTGTGGCTAAAGGTTACACTCAGTCTTATGGTGTAGATTACCAAGAAACGTTCACATCGGTAGCCAAGCTCAATATTGTGAGAATACTTCTGTCACTAGTAGCAAACCAAGATTGGCCTCTTCTACAATTTGATGTAAAAAATGCTTTCCTACATGGAGAAATTTTAGAAGAAATTTATATAGATTCTCCACTAGGCATGACAGATTCAATTGGAATGAAGGTTTGTAAGTTAAAGAAGGCGCTATATGGATTAAAACAATCCCCAAGAGCATGGTTTGGAAGGTTTACCAAGTATATGAAGGCTTTTGGCTATAGAGTTAATAACTCTGATCACACCTTATTTTTGAAGAGAAGAAAAGGAAGAATTACAACTTTGATTATATATGTAGATGACATGATTGTTACAGGAAAAGACCAAGATGAGATCTCTAGTTTACAACAATACCTTGCATCTGAATTTGAGATGAAACAACTTGGAAATCTCAAAATATTTTTTGGGTATTGAAGTAGCTAGATCAAAACATGATATTTTTCTCTGTCAAAGAAAATATATTATTGACTTACTATTGGAAACTGGACTGTTTGGGAGTAAATTAGTTGATACACCACTTGAACAAAATCATAAATTTTTTCAATGCTCAAATTCAGTAAACATAGATAGAAGGAGATACCAAAGGCTGATAGGAAAATTAATTTATTTGTCTTATACACGTCCAGATACTATCTATGCAGTGAATGTTATTAATCAATTTATGCATGACCCACGAAAGCTTCATATGGATGTTGTTGATAGGATTTTGAGATATTTAAAGTCCACTCCTGAAAAATGAATTTTGTTCTCAAATCATGGAAACTTAAAAGTAGAATGGTACATTGATGCAGATTAGACAGGTTCAAAAGATGATACAAGATCTACCTTTGGATAATTTACTTTTGTAGGAGAGAATCTTGTAACTTGGAGGAGTAAAAAAATAGTTTGTAGTAACAAGATCTACTGCTGAAGCAGAATTCAAAGGCATGACACTAGGTGTATGTGAAGTTTTGTGGATTAAAAATGTGGTATGAGATTTGGGCTTTAAACAAAATGAAACTATGAGTTTGTATCTGTGATAATACATCGGCTAACAATTGCTCACAATTTGGTGCAACATGATAGAACAAAGCATGTGGACATTGATAGACATTTTATAAAAGAGAAACTTGAGAAGTTGAAATAATTCCTTTCCCTTTGTAAGATCATAATTGCACTTGACTAATGTTCTCACTAAAGGAGTGTCGAGCAGAGTGTTTAATGAGTCTCTATTCAAGTTGAGAATGTGTGATATCCATGCACCAAATTGAGTAGTGGTGGTGTTAAGATATGTCAAATATTTTATTAGCAAATATTATGTAATCAAATATTGTGTTAGTTGTAATTTAGACATTATTACTTCTGTGAACAAATATGTGCATATGTTATTCCTTTAATAGATGATGAATTATAACACTCTTGTATATATATATATATATATATATATATATATATATATATATATATATATGATACTTATTCTTTGAAATAATATATCAAAATTATTTTTTAAATCCTTTTTATAAGAATGTGAAGCTCCATCACGACTTTATTTTTAAAAGACGCTTAAGAGAATAGAGAAAAAAATAAATATTTAAATTGTAATTGACTTCAACTCCTAGAAATGTAGTATAATTTATTAGATCTACTGAAACATTATTTCTAATTTAAAGCTAAGATGCAATTCCAAGAAAGTTACAAACACAGTGCAACTTCGAAGCATTCTTAAAATGAAATAAAGTACTTACTGTTCCACGTGACATTTGTTATAGGATCAATGGTGGGGGTGTGTTCCACCAGTATCTATCTCTCACGTGAATATATTTTCCTTTTTAGTATTGCAAGAGTGAAGGTACACACTTCAACGCGGTAAGATAATACTTTGAACATCACCCTTTTATCTTTCGCTTGGTGTATCCTGCTTTAAGATCATGAAAAAACAACACGTTTATTATTTTGGTCTAGAAAATGTTACACAATTTTGTCATGTAATGCACGTTTATTTTAATCTCAACCTTCGACACGGAGAAGATAAATAAAATAAATGGATGAAAACTGAACAAAGAATTAAAAAAGGAAACTGTTTATTGGAGAGAGATAAAAATTAATTAATAAATAAACAAGTATAAAGTAGGGATAGAATTAATTATTTAGTTTTCCTACCTAATATGCTAAGCTAATTCAAATTCACCTACTAATTTAAATCATTGATTTGGCTGTAGGAGAGTTGCATCCATTTGAAGTCAACTTTACGATTTACTTCACTGTCAGATTTAGTTAATGCTAGATACAGATTTTACTTCATAATATAGTTGAATAAATATTCAGGAACCACAGAATTTATTGCAATGCAATGGTTGTCATCCAAATATTTCCCTAGTCTACTCAGCACATATCCACCAGATTGTATCAATAATCAGGTTTTCATTGTAATTTGTGTCAATCCTTATCCATTTTAATCATGATTAGTCTTCAATTTGAGGGAAAAAAAATTAATTAACTTTTTTGGTTTATACTCTTACCTTTTAATCTAATATTTACATTCACTAAAATTAGAAAAATATTTATTACATCTTAAAAAATCATAAATAACACTTAAAAAATGAAGAGACATTTGCAAAAAGATGGAGAACATGGAGGAGTTATAACCCAAACAATCTCATTGGTTTTGGTTATTAGCCAACCGTGTGCCACACACATGGCTTAACTAATTCAAACACAACTTTTTCTCTTGTTTATGTTTCCAATGTCTTTCTTCGTTTTCCCTACTTTTATTGGACTTTTAGGTCATGATTTTCTATATATTATATTTATCATAACAGCAACCACCAAGTATTTCTGACGAGTCCACAGTTAGTGAGAACATATCAGATCAACGATCTCCTATATAAACAAGTTTAGACTCAACTCAAATCACTTCACTAGCCTTTTCCTCTTCAAAAAATTTGTCACTGCCGAAGAAGCCAAAGTCACCTTAAATTCAAAATTATTATAATTAAATTACCATTATTGTTATCATCATAATGGAGCAGGGTGGCAGAGAAGACCAGACCACGATGACGTTCAACAAATATGCCTTTGCTTGTGCTATAGTTGCTTCAATGGTTTCCATCATCTCTGGTTATGGTAATTTTGCATTCTCTCTCAATTTCTATATCTTTTTTCTCTGCAGTACTTTCTCCCATGTTTTATTATTCTCCAACATTTGTAATCTCTACATTATGTTATAGACAGAGTAATGATTTTCGGACGTAAAAAACTTTTCTTGTTGTAATATTCACCATTTTTCTTTTCTTGTTGATAATATCATATAATCTATAATATTTTCCCCTTTTTTATTTTCCTTACTGCAGGCGAAAATACATTCCTTGGATTTGAGGAACAGTATTAAACGTCGGCATATATAAATTAACAATATGAAATGAAATTTCAATTTCTTGTGTGACAATATATTAAAGTTTCTCATTCTTCTACAAGATTTGTGTTAAATATTTTTTTGTTTTATCGTGTCCTTTCAAATAATTATATTTTGTTATATAATGAAGCTAACACAAATGCTTAAATATTTATAGGAAAAAGTTAAAGACGTTCCAAATTTAAGATGCATAGATGAAAGCAAAAAAGAGGAATAAAAAGATGAAAATGATTCCTACAAAAGAGAAGTTAGGTGTGTAATATATGTATAATTTAAGCTCTGTTTCATTGTTTCAGATACTGGTGTGATGAGTGGGGCAATAATATTCATCAAGGACGATATTGGAATCAGCGATACCCAGCAAGAGGTTCTTGCAGGAATCTTGAACCTATGCGCGTTGGTAGGATCATTGGCTGCAGGAAGAACCTCTGATTACATTGGTCGTCGCTACACAATCTTGTTAGCCTCCGTTCTGTTCATGGTGGGTGCAATTCTAATGGGGTATGGCCCAAACTATGCAATATTAGTGGTTGGAAGGTGTGTTGGTGGTGTGGGTGTGGGTTTCGCTCTGATGATAGCACCGGTTTACTCGGCAGAGATTTCCTCTGCATCATCGAGGGGTTTTCTAACCTCTTTGCCGGAGCTTTGTATCGGCATTGGAATCTTACTTGGCTACGTATCGAACTTCTTCTTGGGAAAATTGACCTTGAAGCTCGGATGGAGGGTGATGCTGGGTGTTGCTGCGCTTCCTTCACTTGCTTTGGCTCTGGTTATTCTAGCAATGCCAGAGTCGCCAAGGTGGTTAGTGATGCAGGGTCGTTTGGAAGGTGCGAAGAAGGTGCTGATGAAAGTTTCAAACACCACGCAAGAGGCTGAGCTTCGTTTCAGCGAAATAAAAGTCGCTGTAGGGTTTGACGAGAACAGTGGCAAGCTCCCTCAGAAGTCGCAGGGTGAAGGGGTTTGGAAAGAGTTGCTTGTGAGGCCCACACCGGAAGTTCGATGGATGCTGATTGCAGCAGTAGGGATTCATTTTTTCGAGCATGCGACCGGCATTGAAGCAGTGATGTTGTACAGTCCGAGAATCTTTAAGAAAGCTGGTGTGAGAAGTAAGGATAAGCTCTTGCTTGCAACGGTCGGAATTGGCCTCACGAAGATCATTTTCTTGGTGATGGCTTTGTTTTTGCTTGACAAAGTTGGTAGGAGGCGCCTCTTGCAAGTAAGCACCGGGGGAATGATTTGTGGGCTCACACTTTTGGGTTTTAGTTTGACCATGGTTGATGAATCCAGTGAAAAGGTGTTGTGGGCTTTGAGCCTTAGCATTGCGGCCACTTATGCTTATGTTGCTTTCTTCAACATTGGGCTTGGGCCTGTGACTTGGGTGTACAGCACGGAGATATTCCCTTTGAAGTTGAGGGCGCAAGGGGCTAGTATAGGAGTTGCAGTGAACAGAACCATGAATGCTGTGGTTTCCATGAGTTTTCTTTCAATCTCCAAAGCATTCACCATCGGTGGGAGCTTCTTCATGTTCGCTGGTGTATCTGTACTCGCTTGGTTGTTCTTTTACTTTTTCCTTCCTGAAACCAAAGGCGTGCCTTTGGAAGAGATGGAAATGGTTTTTACCAAAAAATCCTCCGCTAAAAATGTAGTACCAAAATCTGATCTCAGATAGAAAGCACTGTGTTGTGCAAGAGAGAGATTGTTGAAGCCCAAATGTGGGACAGTGTAGCATTTTGGACTGAATGTTGTAAAATCCAACAAACTGGGTTCTATATATTTAAATCTTTTTTAGCTTATTATTTCATATAATCTCTAATTCAGTATAAATAAATACTTAAAAAAATGCCTAAATATTAAAAAATAAAATCAAACTGGCTTTACTTGAATTAGCCATTCAAATTTCAGGCTAAATAGGGTTAAGTGAAATTAAAATTAAACCTCATTAGGTTTTAAGACAATAACTTAACACAAAAATTTACAATACGGTAGGTCTTGCTTACTTGATAAGATTAATGTGACTTTATATTCATTTGCATGAGATAAAGAGGATAAAAAATTGATGAATATGAAATCTGAAATGCGATGATAGAATGAGACGATTTTTTACATCTAATTTTAGGTATTTTCTAAATACCAAAATTTAATTTCATTCAATATAATAAAGTTCAAACATGATCAAACTTACCAAGTCGAAATAATGAAATAAACTTTCTAAACAAAAGCAGAAAATGAAATAAATGACCTCCTATAAATTAGAATAAAATCCTAAAACCAAAAGTACTCTCAAATTAAAAGCATTGAATCAAACTGCCTAATTAGGAACTAATAAAATCCTAAAACCAAAAGTAATCTCAAATTAAAAGGATTGAATCAAACTGCCTAATTAGGAACTAGTTTAATATCAAATTTTTAGTTAAAAAAAACAAAACAACTTAAAATCCACGAGAGAAAAAAAAGTGCCAAAGCTTACAATATTTGATACAGTTTATGTTATCCGATTAAATTTTCCTTGTCTCATCTTAAATGGGCTACATATTTCAAATATAAAATTCTAAATTTAATTGGAAAACAGTATCAACTGAGTCGAAATAGTTTTCTCCTCGGATAAAACCGATCTGTTGAGTTTAAAATCAGTAAAAGAACGATACATTAAATTTATTTGAAATAGTTTTTTTTTTAATTTTATATTTACAAAAAATATATTTACAATATATAAAAATCAAGATAAATAAAGATGGATATAGAAAAGTTATTTGTTTATTATTAATTTCTAACAATATATAACATGTACTTTTATTCGCTTTTTTTGTTTCACAACAGTTTATCATTTATATTAATTTACAATTTTACGATTCTAATTTCGCAAAGTTTTATTTTTAATTATTATACTGATATTAAATATTGAATGTGTATTGAGTAAGGGAAAATTTGTGTGTGACGAAAGAGGACTCGACTAAATTTGTAGTTTTAGTATTTAGCTAAATTTCAATATAAACTAATTTGAGCTTTAGGCATCGATGAAGCACTTGGCAAAGTGGAAAGGGTTTATTAATAAGTGCGACGAAAACGGTGTCGTCTCTGTGTCGGTTGCATGCGGTATCGATGTCGGTGGCTTAAGTCTAATCAACGGTCACCATTGCCCCATCTAAAACAAAGGTCAATTTATCTTAATGGATGCATTAGTACACACATTATTGCGGTATCCCACTATCCAAACACACCACGATTTCAGAATTCTTTTCACTAACTAAAATAGTAATAATCACTGAAATTCTTTGTTTCAGTGTTCTTCTTCAGTTTAGATCGGGTTCACTTCCCACTTTGGACAAATCTCAGTCCGAACGATGAAGCGAATGCAGAAGCACCTACCACCATGTTAGAAGAAAGAAGAAAAACGTAGACCCAAATTTCATACCCAAACAAAACCCGACCACTTTTATTCAATTGAAATCCAAGAAATGAAGGATGAAGAGACACTCCCAATTGCAAAAAAGGAAACCCTAGCCTCAGATTCAGGTTTATTCGGAAGAGGAAGTTACAAATTCTGGGCACTGGCGGCCATTTTGCTCCTCGCACTGTGGTCCATGTTCACCGGCACCGTCTCGCTCCGGTGGTCGGGCACGCTCAACACCTTCTCCCATGACCTCCACGTGCCGCTCCACGACCAACTCGACGTCCTCGTAGGTTCCCCTTTCGCTCTTTCTGAATCTGGGTTAACGGCATGAGTGACATAATAATGGGTATATGTGAGTGCAGGAAATGGAGGAGAGAGAGAAGGTGGTGAGGCACATGTGGGACGTGTACACGAATAACCGTAGGATCAGGTTGCCGCGGTTCTGGCAAGAGGCCTTCGAAGCTGCGTACGAGGATTTGAGCAGTGACGTGGCGGAGGTTAGAGACGCTGCCATCGCCGAGATCGCTAACATGTCTCTAAGCTCCTTTGATATTCAATTGCCTCCTGTTACACATTCTACGGTTGTTACTTCTCCTCCTTCTTATTAAACTTAATTGAACACGATTTATCTGTGCCACTGCTTCGTCTTCTTTTTTAATTATTATTAAGTATTATATGACGAGTGATCTTATGAAGTCAAGATTGGTTTGAATTTCGATCAAAGGTCGTGCTAGATATAACTTTTTAGGCAGTTGTGGTTAAAACCCTTTACACTAATGGTCAATTTATTGTTTCCTCGTAGAACCGTGTAAATATGTTTTACATTATCATTCACGTTTCCTTAATTTTGTTGAATTTTATTTTAACTATTTTAATAACATAATTTCTTATTGGCAGTAAAAGCTTTAATTATACTAACAATGATGCTTATTGTCCACGTATCTTTTAAGGTTTTCCGTGAGGGTAGTTTTCTTGCGTTCATGAAACTTTTTTGAATGGTTCATCCTTATTAATTGAAATGAATCCTTTTGAGGAGGAACTTTTCTTCAATTAGATGGTTTACAACGTGGCCCCCTATTAGTGGAAGAAACTTTTGTTTTGTTCATCTTTGTTGGCTTGATTACATGTTTTGTTGCTTGTCTTGCAACAGTTCTTTGATCTCTGCTTTGATTCCATTTTGACTCTCTTGGTTGTTCAAACTGTGCAAATTGAATTCCCTCTTGTGGCACTGCTGTTTTAACCAAGTCTGAGAATTTTAGCTAGGGCTTAATTCCAACCCCCGGAAACTAACATATAAAGTGAGGACTGTCCAAGTTTTGTATACTATATTTACACTATATCTTAGTCAATATGAAACTAAATATCCTTTTCAACATAGCAATTTAGGCAGCTCAAGGTAACAATTAAGGCGACTTTCCAATCACTGACATATTGCTACGAAGGGCACATTTGCTGCTACTGAAAAATTATCTGTTAATAGGGGATTTAATTCCCGTCAACTTGAAATGCTGGTGCATAACATTGTTGAAATAGGAACTGGGCGTCCACAATAATTAAAGGAGACAGAGGCGTAGGCATCCCCTTTCTGCTCTGTCCTGATGCCCCTTGCCTTGCTTACTCGTGCAAGAATTGAATCTCATTCTGCGCATCAGTAAGAGGCAAAATTGGACAGTATGTGGGTTGTTGAATTGTGTGATACAATTAAGATAATGTGGAACTGGTGTTGTCAGGAGGACTGCTTGGAAAAGAAAATAAAAAAATGAAAAGGGAAAGTATGTTGATAATTGTTGAGATTGAATTTCTTATTATTGAGTCTAGTTGCTATTGAATTTCTATTATTACTGGTTGAAAGAGATCTGGTGCGACCTATAGAGTTGCTGCTATGTGACTAGTGGTCGGAGCCTTATAGCACCCTATTCAATAGCCTCTTTTTTATATAATTATTAGTTAATTTAGGTACATAGTTTGAGCATCGTGACTGGTGGTGACTCTCAAGGATGGAAGCGTTTACAGAAAACAGATAGCTGTCTGCAATTGCAATTTGTGATTTAGGGTAGCCTAACATTGATATTATAGTGTAAATTAAGTGTCCCTCCTTGTCTGAATATGTTGAGGACATTCAACATTAGAGTATTATTTCACATTTTTCTTCCACATAAAAGGGTAAGTTAATGGGTGAGTTTTACGTGTGAACTTGTTTGTATGAACAATGTGGGGATCATATATGATCAGAAGTGTTGGTAAGGCTTATAAATAAGACATAAATTCACTTGTGAGTTTTGATGTTGTTGGTAAGCTTGTTTAATGTTTTTCTCTTTGTTTACATTTTTTGGGGTATTAAGGAAAGGGTAGATTAGCTTGTTTATGGTTTATCCTGAATTTTTGAAGGGAATGTTGCAAACAACATAAATTTATACTTTATACTTCTTTAACAAAATCTAGAAAACAGGAAAAGAATGTAAAAGTTCATCAAGAAACCAACACCCTTGTCTTGACCAGTTTCATTGACTTGCTAGAAGCTGGGGCGTAACAGAAATTGTATTTATTATAATGCTTCAATCTGGATGTTTTACGAATGCATGTCTCACTGCATTATGTACCATTTCAGAGAGCACAGGAACTTGATAAGAACCTCGAGCAATTTGAAAAAGGTAAAGGTGCAACCTCCGAACGTGCGTAGATATTGGAACGGGAAGCAACCAAAGGGCCGTGTTACCTGAAGCTTATCTTGTGGTTCCCAGGCGGAGTCATATTCCGGTTTTCATGCATCCGTAACACAGAAAATTATGTACTTTATTTGGTTGTGATTCTTTCAAATTTTGCAGTCAATTTCGTAATGTTCACTGTGCTAGTAAATTGAAACGTGATAAATCAGATTAGTATATTTCTGGTTTGATTTCATATATACCATCACATAAGCAAGTTCTAAGGCTGTGTTTGGTTTCTATTTTGAAAAATTGTACTCGGTTCCAAAAAAAAAATGAAAAAAAAAAAACAAATACTGATCTCAATTTATGGCTCACCATGTGCAGTACTCCTGTAGATGGATGACCCATACTTGTCCCTTAGGATCCATAAATAGAAAAGGATGAAAAAAAAATTCCAGCTCATTTTTTTCTAATACTTTGGAAATAATCGTTTCAAATTTATATATCAATATATAATTTGATTTCTGAGCATCCTTTTACGAATTGGATTGGGTGGACTGTTTTAAATGATGAAACTACACTTGAAATGCTACAATTTTAAGATTTGTCCAAAATGATTTGTTTTCATTATAAACTGACTGTTCTTCTCGTAAGATAACCTAACCTCTCTAACTTTTTATTTAATAGCTTTTGTTGAATTGAAGACATGGTTTGCTGCTTCCAGAAATAAAATCAAAGTTTTAAAGTGATGTTTTACCTCTTGACACAAACCAAAATTCATTTCGTGTCTCAATTCTTAATGAGAGATTCTACTTAAAAAAAGGAAAAACTAAACTTTAGAATATTCATATTTTAGAGTTTTTGAATCAAGTTTTATACTTCAGACCCAGAAAATTTTACGAAATTTTACAAAAGTTAATTATATAAGGTGTTACGATTACTTTTTGAGTAAAAATTGAGGCTTTGACATTTAACCGTTTATTCTTTAATTTCGTTTGCAAAATTCTAAAGTTAAAAAAAAAATTCTGGCACTTAATCCTTTCCATGATTTTATCTTTACAAATTTTATAAATGAATTCAATTTTTAAATTAAGGTGAAAGTATTTTTTTCGTTTAATTTTGAAATATTTGAAAAATACAAGTCAAGTAATTTGACGCTACATGTTGTCAAGTAATAGACTGAAAATATTTGTAACAGCCAAGTTATTTCTATGTATCCGCATAGTAAAATTATAGACCATATTTTAACCCCTTATTAATATCAGTAATTGTAATTAATCTTAGTTTTATTACCGTTCTTAAACTAGAAAACTCTACATTCTAAAAGATATGATCAACATAACTCATAATTCAAAAAGATGAATTAAGAGCTTCATACAGTTTTTCAAAAGACTATAAAAAACATCTAATATATTTTTACACTACTCCATCAGTGACCCATTTCAGCTCTCGTACTACTATCCGCCATCAACTCTGACTCCTGTATTTAAAATACGATTATCGCAAAAATAAATAAATAAAAGACATAAGATTGCAAGAGTAAGCTAATTATCATAAAAATAAAATTTAATTCAAAAATTTCATAATTTTCACACAAACATTGTCAAAATAAATCCTTTGGATGTATAAAATAAAAATTAGCCAAGCATTAAACTAAGGAGTAATATCTAGGCTCAGTTTTCTAGAAGAATAGTGTATTGAATGGACTCACGAGACTTTGCACATGTTATATGGCCCCTCATCTCTTCCTTCTTTACAACTTTTTATCACGAGTAACTCATACACTTCACTCAGTATTGACAGAGTTAACTTCACTAGCTTCATAAGTATGATCAGTGGCGAAACTTTGACCAAAATTTTAGGGGGGCAAAATTATTATTTTGTATATATAAATTATTTTTTCTATATTAAAATAAAATTATTTCCTCACATCATTTTCTCTATTTAAAACAAGCACATATCATAATAGAATAAAAAAATATGATAATAATATATATGAAAGTATAACATAAAGTTTATTATCAACAATTATATATTTAAAAAGGCAAAAGTTACCTTTAGTCATAGTGTTTGTCAATGCTCTTTCAATGACTTAAAATCTTGAATAATTGAATCAAAACTGAAGTTTGTTGCAATATCCCTTTCAATATAGATTATCATAATGTTTGCTATAAAAACTTTTAAAACCTATAAAAAAACACTCAAAAAAGTTAAAACATGTTGATGATAATAAACTCAATCTAATTACAATTTAGTGAAAATCAACTCAATTACATGTAATAATGAAAACATTTGAGTCAGGTCGTCCGCTTGATTTTTTACTGAAAAGATAACACGGTAAGCAATATGTAACATCTTTTAATGACGAATACCGAATACTCTAATCATGAAGAAAATAAGTTAAACCATGTGTATTGAAATCTTCTTGGATAATCATCTTTACTAGACAACAGATAATTTTCTAGATGCACTTGATATGGATCTCATTTTAGATAAGCCATTCGTACCTCATTAATTTGATTTGGTGGGTATTGCCAAATTTGAGGAGGTTTTCCTGGATCACGTTCTAAAGCATTTTCAAATTCATTGTATGTAACTCTAGGAACTTTAGATAGTTATTTTCCATTTTCTTCAATTTTTTGATTATCGTGAAGTTTCTCGAGTTTAGATGACATAGATACATGTTTTCATCTTCATCACAAGCATTCCTCTTGAAAAAATAATCAATTATTCTACTCTTTATCATAATCTTTCTAATATAAATTTGTCACCTCTCACCTATTTCAGAAAAGATAAAATTAACACCTTCTAAATGATTAGTTTTCTTACCTTCAAGTAGATTCACAATATTGCTCTTCTCTTATACAATTTCAAAGGCTAAAATAGCTCTATCTATACAAAGAGAGTTTGATCAACAATTAGAGCATAATTTTATTATCATAAAGATATGCCTAAAGCGTAGAAAAGCCATAAAAACTAGGAAAACATATTATTTCGAAAATAAGGGTAAAAAATGAACTTACTCAAAAGAAATAATTGTTCAATCTAAAATATTCCTTAACTCCTCAATTTTACTGTGGTGTCGTTTGATTTTGAGAATGATAAGAGATTGATGGAAAAATTGGAATAGAAAGAATAACAGAGAAAGAGAAGGAGGTACCGAAGAGAAAGAAATGAAATAAAGAAGCAAAATAAATTACAACAGAGAGGAAAATGTGATTTTTAAATTTAAATAAAAAATTTTAAAACTAAATTATATAAATAATATAGAAATATATAAATATATTTTTAAAATATATATAAAAAAATGTTGGGGGAGTCGTGGCTCTAGACATGTCAAAGTGAGTCAACCTGGCTCACACAGGTTGGCTCAACACGAGTGGGGTTAAAAATGAGTGAGCCTAGCCCGACTCACTTTATGGTGAGCCAGAAATTTTACAATCCGGCTCAAGTCACCATGGGTTGGTGGGTTGGCTCACCAACCCACTTAAAAAAATTATTTATTTATTTTGAAGTATTTGAATATTTAAATAATTTTTTAAGCAACCCATCGGATGACAATCACAGTAAAATCAAGAATCAATGTCTTCATCGTGCTCACCACCAATATATGATGAATTATTTCCAAGAAAGTATCCATATAGTCCAAAAATACATGACTAATATTACACATTTTCTGTCATGCTATTCAACAAAATATAAATTAAAAAACTATACATTTTTTGTCATGCTAATTTAGAAAAAGAAAATTTTGTTTATAAGGCAGTTGCTTAAGTAATTTACTATAAAGATTATAGTTTAAGATTAAAGTATCAATGTATATACCTTGACAATCAAATTAATTAAACATTCAAACAATTCAAATATTATTGAGCAACATTCTAGCATTTAAAAATATGAAATTGTGAACCTATATAATTAGGAGTAGTAAATAATTATAAAAAAAAAATTAAAAAATTGTAAAAAAATGTTGGTGGGTTAAGTGAGTCAACTCACCTTCAACCCGGTTCGAACTCGTTTAACCCGTGGGTTAAGTGAGCCGAGTTGAGTCCAACCCACTTTTGAAAAAATTAAATTTTTCTCAACCCAACCCGGCTCAAACCTGTGGTGAGCCGGGTTGGCTTTGACATCTCTACGTGGCTCCCCCTGTCATACTTAAGATCCGCCAAGTGAAGCTTCCTTCGACTCTCACCATTTTGTTATCTTTATCTATGTGAGTTAGATACTAATAGAGTCAGGATAGTCATACATAACAATTCTCCTTCAATACACATGGACTCACCCTATATTAACATTTCCCTTTGGAATTTACTAATTTGACAATCTAAACATACTAAATCTTCACAATTATTCATACAATATCTAAATCTACTACTTTATATATATATATATATATATATATATATATATATATATATATATATATAT
>Ga0214542_1004443_pt1 | contig 27803 bp, 14 predicted proteins | sample CNSS1metaG_FD_160096 | JGI IMG/M metagenome (GOLD analysis project Ga0214542, IMG submission 160096) | Root nodule microbial communities from cowpea collected in UCLA plant growth center, Los Angeles, California, USA - CNSS1 | ecosystem: Host-associated > Plants > Roots > Nodule | place: USA...
ATGCTAAAAATTGCCTTGTTTTGGCCAAATTGTGAAATTTGAGTTTAAAAGCTTGATTTTGAGTTTGTTGATGTGAAACCTTTTGGAATGATAGAGAATTGATTGAAGTATGGTTTGATGTGTGTTTCTGAGTTATTTGAACTGAAATGATCATGAATTGAGTGAGTGAAAGTTGAACAAAATCTTGGAAAGTGGCAAAATCAGTGTGTTCCAAAATTGTACGAAAATCTTGCCCAAGCTAAACATGTCTCGCCTGGGCGAGATATGTAGAACCTGAGCCATCCCTCTTTGTTGATATACTCGCTTAAGCGAGTAGTGGCTCGCCTGGGCGAGAATGCCCTTTCTTCATGTGGGCATGAAGGGGCCTCTGCAGTTATGTGATTCTTGCTCAAGCTAGAATTGGGTCGCCTAAGCGAGACCCTTTCTTCATGCTGAAGTACTTATCTTGCCCAAGCGAGATTCAGTAGCCAAGTGAGAGTTCTTGTTGTATATATATTGTGGAAGTTCAGAACTACAGATCAGTTGGGGAATTTGGAGAAGAACTGCATCCTTGCTGTAGAGCTGCAACCACGAGCACCACGAGCAAACATAGTCATATTTTCTTAGGATTTGATAGCTATCATGAGTGGCTAATTTTCCTCTATGGGATTGAATGTAATCTACTCGAACTTGGATGTAATCTAATGATATTTATGTATAGCTTTTCTGTTTTTACTCAATATTGGTATTATTGTTCTATTATTAATGCTTAGTTCTATTTGATCAATAAATGTTTTGATTTTGATTTTTATATTTGACTGGAAAGTATTTCTGAAAATTTGATTTGAACAATGATACTTGATATACTGTGATGCTAGGAATAGATCTCAATATATCAATTGCTTTTAACACTCAATCGTAATGCTGGATAGTTTGCTGAATATGTGAGGAATCAATATTCAGGGAACTAATCTTATGAATTTTATACACGAGGGATCGGTATAAATGATTTTTGAGTGTGCATCAATATTGGTATTTTTAGATGTTATGTATTATATTCACCCAGATTACAGACAAGGGAGATAGATGAAATCCAATCCTAGTTTCTTTTACTGAATTTTTATAAACTTTTCCGCTTTTACTGTATTTTGTTTATGCAAATTAGTTTAACTACCAATGATCCATCATATTAAAACTTCTGTATATACATATATGCCGATCGAGATAATTATTTATTTTAACAGAATCTATTCCTCGTGGGTTCGACACTCTACTTAAAAATCACTATACTACAGTTCACTTTTGGTACGCTTGCCAAGAGACCAACAAGTATTTTTGGCGTCGTTGCCGGGGAACGGTGTTCTTTTGAAATTTTTAGTTATCTCATCTAGCTTTGTGTATAGTTTCTTAATTAGATAGTTTATTCAATTCTCTCCTTTGTATTAATCCTTACTTGAGCTGTTTTGATTTATGCTCTTACGAGATTAGGTTCCTGAAGATCGATTAGCATTTGACCCGGAGATAGAAAAGACAACGAGAAGAAACAAAGGCAAAAACAAAAAGAAGCAAGGAAAGACAAGGGAAGAATCTTCCAGTACTTCCATCACACCTCAATTTGAAAACATGGAGAATCAAAGACCAGCTCCAACCAGAATGACACTTGGAGACTATGCTATGCAATAAGGGCTAAGATATTTTTCTAGCATAGCAATACCACCCACCATCAAAACTTTGGAGATGAGGCCAACTTTTCTCAGCTTAATTAGTTCTCATCAATTCACTGGAATGGATAATGAAGATCCATATACTCATCTCTCTACATTCTATGAATTGATAGGAACCATGGGCTTTCAAGAAGGAGATCTTGAGCATGTATACATGCGATTGTTTCCTTTTTCTTTGGCAGGTAAAGCAAAGGAATGGCTTAAGCACAACCATAAAGATGGAGTCCTTCCTTATCTTTGTCCTTGGGAGCCTAAGCACAAAAATGCATTCAAATATCAACCCAAGGCATAGAGGGAATAAGAAGAGGAGTATAGAGTCCATGAGGGTGGGTTCTAGTCTTGGCTTTCTTGCATGCTATGCAATTCTCACAATGCTTTTCTAGTGGTTTTCTCATGTGAGGACAAAAAAAGTGTTCTTTCAAGACTTCTAGAGTCTTAGAGGCCCCAAAATGCCCTAGTAATCACCCTTCTTGCACCTCTCTTAAAGAACCTTGAGGTACACAAAGTCTCTTACCTTTGAAATGATAGTCATTGTGAAGGTAAAAGTTCTTATGTCCCCCTAAGTGGCACTCACCATGAATTATGGAGAAGTCAACATCATTTGGATACAACTCCTTCATATGAAAGAGTGGCACTTAGAGAATGAATCTACCACCACAATACTCTACCTATGTTTGTGTTTATTCACATAAGGGAATTGTTCAATGAACTCTATCCACCTTGCATGTCTCTTGTTTAGGTTACCTTGGCCTTTCAAAAATTTGAGGGATTCACGATCAATATGGATCACAAACTCTTTAGGAGGAAGGTGTAACATCCCGGTCGGATATGACTAATTAAAATGAAAAAAATAGAAATATCAATAAAACCTCATTTAATATAATGTCCTTTCCCAAAATGCGGGAAAAGTTAAAACCTTTATTAACTCGTCCAGATATTAAATTCAAGTTCCATTACCAATATTACAATTCAAAAACCAATAAAACACTGTTCTCCAATACATAAGAGTAAAATTCAGTAAATTCCATAAAATAATTCTCCCAAGCTAGACCCTTTCAAGCTCTATGCCTCACCAGTACCACTTGCAATATCATCTGCTCCCGTGTAACGCATTACACGATCATTGTCAAACACAAGTAGATAAGGTGAGCTGAACAAAATAAAAGTGCACTACAAAATATAAGAAATAACCATTCAATATTCCAAACATTTCTAATACTCCCAAGTCTCACACCCCAGTCTTCAACACTTCCTTTGGACGCCTCTTGATTCTACACCCTTTGATGATTACATTGATCGATCTTTGTTGCCACGAGTGTCTACTCGCCCCTTTGACTACAGACCACCACCTATAGTCCACACGTGGGAATAATCTTGTTGCAGCAATAACCCGCAACACAAAGTGGAGTTCCCTAATACGAACCGTAGTCCGTATTTGTCCCTGAGACTACAAAACTCGTCGGATAATGTAAGACCCGTGAAAATTAATTAATTAAATAAAGAATTAATTAATAAATGCGGGTAGTGGGAGCCTTTATGGCATTAAATATTGATTGATGTGACGTGGAAAAGTACTAGCTCAAGTGGTTAAGAGTACTTTGATTATGTGAGAGGACTTGGGCTCGAGTCCTAAGTATACCATTTGTGTATTATTTAATTATTATTATTTTGATAATATGCTGGATCATGAGGATTGATAATATAATCACAGAATTATATAAATTATCACAAAACATGAATTGAATGGTTGTGCATTGAGTTAAACTTTATTTTTGCCAAAATTTCCTTTGCCATGAAGGTGAAAGGGCAAGGAAACCCTAGCAGCCAAGGGAGGGATAGAAAACCATCATAAGACAACAATTGAATGGCATTAACCTTAGTTAATGGTATTTTCCTTTTACATAATTAAACCCACATTAAGACACCAATTAATGGCCAATTAAGGGAAAAAGAGAGAGGTTTTGTGGCTGGTCTTGTTGCATAATCAGAGGAATACGAAAATTTGAGTGTACCGTGAGGATTGAGTGAAGCAAGGAGCTGCATTGAGATAGGAGCAGAGGAGGGTCATTAGTGATCAAGGGAGAATTTTCAAGCATCCAAGCTTAAGTTAAGGAATTCAGGTTAGGGGAGTTAGACACGTTAAATTTTATGCTAAGCATGAATTGTATAATATATGTATGTGTTTAGTTTCCACGAACCTCTACTGTCTGATAGTTTCTGGATGTGTGTAGACTGTGAACTATTATAATTATAAGTGAGTTTGCATGATAATTAGTGGAGATTCGCAAGAAAGGGAAAATTGGGAAAAGGTTGAGATTCGTAGGTGCAAAAATTCTAGGAATTTCCTAGAAATTTGATGCATCGCCTGACGGCACAGGGCTTGTCGCCAGGCACCAGCGTAGGGACAGTGACTCTGCGTGGCTGCGAGGTGAGGTTCTGGTTCTAGGTGTTGTGGTGCACATTGGTGGCTGGAATAATTCATCTAGGTCATGCAGAGTATAATTTTAAGAGTGAAGGATGTTTAGGGGATTGCTTTTGTGGGGAACTTGGGGTAAATATTACTAAAGTCTAATTAGGATGTATTAGAAATTGGATGACCAGAGTGACAAGAAGCATAATCCAGTAGGAAATTAGTTTGATGATGCTGAGAAAGAATGGTAGTGGATTGGTGTGATAAGCAGTAGGAGTTCATGAACATGTGCATGTAAGAGTTCAATGGATAAACTTAGGTTTATTAACAATAGAATAGGACAATCCATTGAGACAAATGGGACCAATTAAGAAGTGATATGGTATCAGTAGTGTTACAATTGACTGTGATAAGGATTTCATATCAATGGTATAAGCCATGGCATTCACTTAAAATGAAGGACTTTAAGAATAATAATATGATTGGAGCAAGAACTCTTGACATAGTAATTATGATGGACGCAAAACATTGTGGGTGCTGTTATGGAGTTATGATATGACTATTGGACTTGGTTGAGGAACAGATGGTGCCTGAATCCAAACTAGTATCAGTACTGCACAAGTACTGGTGTGGCGCCTGGCAGCAATATGGGAGCTGCTAGGTGATAGCGATGTTACAGTGGTAACAAGGAAGGGTAGCGCTTGGCGGTGAAGGCAATTCTGTCAGGAGATACCTATAGAGATAGTGGTGCAAAGGCACTTGGCGCTTGGCGGTATGCGATCTGGAAGTGGCAGCGCCATACGTGACCTATGCCAAGCAATTTTGCTACAGCAGCATCGGGTTGCTGGCATTGTGTGCGTGATCTACAAGGCTTCTATGACACCCTAAAGGTCGGCTTGCTGGTGTTCTTGGAGTTGTGGCTCGAAACGTATCCTTTGAGTTGAGCTCGGGATAGGGGTTAAACATGTGGCATTCCTCGAGTTGTGGCTCAGAATGGCATCTCTCGAGTTAAGCTCGGGATGGCGAATGAACACGAGGAACTCTTGAGTTGAGTTCGGGTTGGCGAGTGTTGCCGGTATGAGTGTGCTGGTTGTGGCCAGTACGGATGGGTCCAGATAGACTACCCTCCTCAGTAATTAGCTGACGAGTTTGGTAGTCTTGGGACGTTACGAACTATGTTCGTATTTGAGAACTCCACCTGGCGTTACAGATTATGATCTGTAGCATGGTTTCCCGTACGTGTTCTATCGGTTGTGGCCGATAGGTATGGCAGCAAGGCATCTTAGGGTACTCACTAGAAGACGTAGATCACGGTTAGCATGGTGGTGGCCATGTATAATTGAATCAAAGGATGGAATTCCTGTGTCATGTTGTATGCATATGTGTATATCTTATATATATGTTTATTCTGTTAGCTCACCCTATCTCCTTGTGTTTGACAATGATCGGGTACGTGGTACACGGGAGCAAATGATGTTGCAGGTGGATCTGGTGAGGCTTAGCGACGAAGCGGGGATAACTTGGGAGTTTTTATCATTTATGATTTTGGAATAAAATTGTAAACACTTATGGGATGTTTTTATATTATTTCTAGTTTGATAATTTATGGATTTTGGATTATTCATTAATCTAATAAAGTTTTAAATTTCACGCGTTTTGGGAAATGACAGATTTATAAATGAGGTTTATTAATTATTTACTTATTTTATAAATCCGTAATATCCGGTCGGGATGTTACAGATAACACCAAGGAGGAAAACCTTTTGGAACCCATCCATACGAGCCACGATCTTGCACACTCCACTGGAATTCCAAAACAACCAGGCTACAACCTCGAGTGACTTTATGTTACCCCAATACAAGAGGCACTTGTAACTAGGATCCCAAAAAAGCATCACATCAAGACTGTAACATCATAGTCGAATATTACTAATTTTAAATAATATAAAATAAAATAAATACTAAAGTCACATTTATTTAAATGCCTTTCCCAAAACACGGGAAATTAAAAACATTTATTAAACTCATCCAATTAAACCACATTGTTCCAATAATCCATACTAGTTCATATTCCAGTAAAAATGCGGTTTACAAAAATGTGAAATTAAAATGATAGTAAACTTCCATAATAAGCTTTCCCACACTAGCCCCTCTTCTGCTCTATGCCTCACCAGCATCACCTGGAACGTCATCTGCTTCCGTGTGACAAGTCACACGATCATCGCCATACACACATACAAAAAGGGTGAGCTCATAAACAATTAACATATAAATTAATAAAATCAAGATACACCCAACTATTTTATTCTAGTTAATTATTGACTAAAACCTTATTACCCCAAGGTTTTTAAACCTGCAAGTCACACAAATAATTGACCATGGACTTAGGATATATGATGCTTTCACGAACCTAGTCGCTCGTGGTCCTGCCTCTACGAACCTCCCCGCTCGTAGTCCAACTCTACGAACCTCCCCGCCCATAGCCCAACACACGTGATCCACCAGCTACAAACCTACCCACTCATAGCATCTATCAAGTGTGAGCACGAAACATATGAACCTCCCAACTCGTATCCCCACACGAGAGTATCAAGATATGAACCTCCTCGCTCATATCATCACGTGTTCACCATCATCCATGAACCTACCCGCTCATGGCACAATATCTCCAGATCCAAGTCTTACATCACAACATCAAAACAAAATTAAGAAAAGCACACTACACTATACAAGGTACATACTCAAGCTGGTCTTAGGGATTCCAATGTTTCCACAAACTTGCTCGTTCGTGGTCCAACTCTATGAACCTCCCCGCTCGTAGTCCAACACACGTGATCCACCAGCTACGAACCTCCACACACGAGAGTATTAGGATATGAACCTCCTCGCTCATATCATCACGTGCTCATCACCAGTCATGAACCTACTCGCTCATGACAATATCAAGCATATCCCAGACCAGGAAAAACACAACAAGCCATGCAAAACATATCACAAACACACCTTGCCACTGCATCATCGTCTGACGTAGCCTAAGCACCGTTAGGGGAAATGGTAGTGCAGACCGTCTGGTGGTTCCACATCTGCACCGCTAGGCGCTACACTAGTAATGTGACACTACTGATTTTAGGCCCTCTAATTCAGCTCCTAACATCCAACCATTTAGTTCTCAACATCCAGAGATCAAAATATACATTCATATACTCTAATATACAACATCACAACACATATGCATCTTTCAAGTATAAGCACACATTCCTCTCTTTTATAATTCATATATACTCACATCTTAAATGAATGCCAACATTCAACCCTAGAGTAAACCATGCTCATATGAAATTATGAAATAATAAGGCAATAGACACATAACTCATTTATTCATACAAGCATAAGTTTTACCTCAATCAGTAACTATAGGAACCCCTTTTTCTTAACCAATTCTTTATGTAAAGTTAAGATTAACATCAACACTTAGTCATTTAAACTCACATCACATCAAATCATCCCATACATATACACATATAGTTCACATAAATACATAAGTGTACAGGCATTCACCATAACATGACATACATGCAACACAAAACAATGTTCATCCCACACGAGTGAGTGCCAACACTTAAGTACCTGCAATGCCATGGACAACCATAATTCTTACACCAAAATTTCTAAGAAAATTTATCATCATAAAACCAAAAATACTACAATAATGCATGACATATTTCGCAAACTACAAACCTCAAATCGATGATCCGACCGATCAAAACAAATAATAGCATGTTATGGACAAAATGTCCAAATTTGAGCTTAATCCAATGGTTAAAGAGTCGGGAAAGTCAATTTTACTAAAACTGCACATAATAGAAATAAACGTAGTCGCCCAGCGACCACCGACGCTTCCAGAATACTAAAAACGACGTGAAACAGCATAGTTTTATGAATCCTTAAACCCCTAACTAGGAAATACACCAAATAGCACTGCCAAAAACACATCCACTTCAAACGAATTGGCACCCAAACTTGAACCTTTATTTTAATACTCCTATTTTAGTCTCTTTTGTTTGCATAAAATCCACCAATTGAACTTCTTGAATTTTCTTTTAACTAAACTAAAAAGATATATTGCTAAGCACTTAAGGTGTGTATTGCACCACTCTAGAATGTAAAAAAGTCCCATCAAAAGGAAATATGTGCATCAAATAATATTAAAACAAGAAGTTAAAGTGGATTGCTTGTTTGCATTGCGAAACAAAAAGAAAAGAAATCAAAGCATGTTGTGGGTCTCTCTAATGTACCAAGCCATGAGCCAAACCTAATTTCGAACAACACATTCATGTTATAATAAATTTCGTACATCAAGCAGTGCCAAAAAAACAAAATAAAACATATCTCATAATGTTAATTTTCATACTAGTTTACATACCATATATCTTAAACCATTAATACCTTTATATTAAAAGGACATCCTGCACTTTAACTAGGACATATAGATTATTCCATATCAACAAGCAGATGCATCACCTTACTAAAATATTATATTCTTATAAAAGTTATACGTATTATAATTCTTTTTTTAATTCTTTTGCTTAACACCATATTAACTTTAACTTGAAAAAAAAATACTAGTTACCCAATATATTATTATTCCGTAAACCACTGCATAAACATCCATTGATCATACTTAATATATAAATGCATACGTGATTTATATTTCTTCATAATGAATATATAAATTCACACACTCATTTTTTTTTTTATATTTTTATATGAATACCTATAGTATATCTACGTGAAATCCATAATTTCAGTTCACCTTCAATTATCTAATTTCGTTTTTAACCCATGTTCACACAATTTTCCTTTAATCCAAATCTCCACACGTATTCACTCATGAAAACACCTCTAGCCCCCAAAAAGAAAAATAGACAAAAGACCCTAAATTTTCTTTATTCGTTTTGCATCAACAATTCACCAAGAAATCTCACACTTTAACATCTTCGTGAGTCTTATAAGACAATAATATGAATCACCACACCATGTATACAAAAAAAATATAGATAACTCCCCTTACCTATATTCCCTGCTCCAATGTGCTTTGAGGATTATTTCTTGCACTAAAGGAATTGCCTTCACTTTGATCCTCACTCGAAAAAAAACTCCCCCACACTCTCTTTACTCACGTTCTGATAATTGGTAATCTCAAAACCCTTTCTCTTCTCCCAATTGGTTTATTAACTCCGCCTTAACTAAGCTTAATGGCAAAGAAAACGAAAATTAATTAAAATGAGTTTAATTGTCATTCAAGAGCTATTACCATATGGTTTCCCAGCCCTTCCATTTGCTCCTCAAGGCGGCTAGGGTTTCTGACTCTTTCCATTCATGCCAAAAAGGAGTTGGGCAAAAAGAAAACCCTAAATGCAATTACCAAACAAATACACAACCATTTAAGCAATTCATATTTCGTGATAATTCCTATACATCTAGGATTATATTATCACGCCTCATGGTCAAGCATATTATTAAAATAATAAAACAAGTAAATAAGTACAACAATGACATACATAAGACTCAAACCCAAATCCTCTCAACACATTCAAGTACTCTCAACCACTTGAGCTAGCATTATTCCTTATCATAATTCTTCGCATTAATTACTATAAAGATTCCTTTAATTGCATTTAAATTAAATAAATATTTCTTTATTTATTTATTTTTCTCGAGTCTTAAAATGTAAACAAAAAAAGGTTAAAATACCTTTTTGGTCACAATTTTCGTCAAGTTTTGTCAAATAAGTCACAATTTTGTTTTTGTGTTCAAATAGGTCCTAATTTTCGTCAATTTTGTTTAATTTGGTCCTTTTTTGCTAACACCGTTTAAATCATTAACGACCATGAACAGTGACTGTCACATGTCACTTTGTATTTTTTTAATTTTTTTTTAATTTTTTGCTCAATTTTTAAATGTCCACGTGTCAACCCAACCATGTGTCACATGTCAGAGTCAATGTTTTATATTAAATTTGGTCCTATATTTGGTAATTTTGTTCAATTTAGTCCAAATTTTTGTTAACATGAACCAATTTTGTTCCTTTTCAAATTGAAACCAAATTTAATTTTTATATTAAAATTCACATTTTTTTATTAAATGGTTTTATATAATATATTAAAATTCACATCATTATAACTTTTATATAAAAATTAAATTTGGTTCCATCTTCGATAAGGACAAAATTGATCAATTTTAAACAAAATTATGACTAAATTGAACAAAAATAACAAATAGAGGAACAAAATTGAATATAAAACATTGACTTTGACACATGACACATTGTTGGGTTGACACGTGTACATTTAAAAAAAATTAAAAATTAAAAAGCAAATTAAAAAAACCACAAAGTAACACGTGGCTGTCACTGTTTATGGCGATTAATGATTTAAATGGTATTAACAAAAAATGATTAAATTGAATAAAAAATACGAAAATTGTGACCTATTTGAAAAAAAAAAATAGGACTTGTTCGAATAAAATTGACAAAAATTGAAACTTATTTGAACACAAAAACAAAATTAGGACTTATTTGACAAAATTTGATAAAAATTGAGACAAAAAAGTAACCAAAAACAAAATAAAAGAAAACACAATTCCAACCCTTGCATCAATGTCGATCATAAACATTATTTGTGTCAAAGAAGGAGAAGAAGAATCAAAATGGAAAAAATACAATATAACAAAAAAAGAAAGTGATGAAATAGTATAGATAAACTAAGTTATCTATTCCTTCTTTGCATCCACGAGCACAAAAGTACTCATAAAGTACACCATAATAAAAAAAAATGACAAAAAATCACTAAAGAACAAATGTTCTATTATAATAATAATAATAATAATAATAATAATAATAATAAAAATAATAATAATAATAGTAATAGTAATAATAAATAATAATAATATACATTTTGAGAAAGTAAAAACTTGAAAAAAAACGAGTCTCACCATAACAGAAATCAAATCAACATTTTAAGAATTTTCATAATGCTTCTTTTTATAGTTATACTCATCGTTAATCACGTATTACATTATAAAAGATATCTTATTTATAATTATTTTTTATGAACATTTTTTTAATTTTAATAATTATGATAAGATTTTGGTATAAAAAGAGTGGACCAACCTGCGTAACAAACGTTTATTTTTTAAATATGTATAATATTATATTAATAGATAATAATATTATAATATTATTAAATTAATATATAAATTAAAATTATATTTATTAAAAATAAAATAAAATATATAAGAAAAAAAAGTAAAAATAATAAATTTTATAAAAAATTTATAAAAGTAACTGAATTTTTTAAAATTTAATAAATTATTATATTTAAAGATTAAAATTGATATTTTGAAATATAAAATAAAAAAATATATTTTTATATATTGTTATAGATAAAGATATCGATTAATAGTTTTAAAATAAATTTTAATAATTTTTTATTTTTATGAAAAAAAATGTTAGACAGGGAAGGCATAAGAACGTACGTTTTCCAGTGTTACACAAAAATTATAGTCAGGGCGCGAGCAATCTATGCGAAACCTTCGGTATTCTCCATCTAAGTCCTTTACATAATCGGTATCTGCTGCATACAACCCATCCTCTTCTCTCTTCTTCAGCATTTTCAAATTTCTTTATCTTTATCTCTCTTTCTTCATTTTAATCTTGCAGTTCATACTCGGTTCTTCGCTCGGAAAATTCGGTTAGGCCTCTTCGCTTTCCATCTCCGCATACAATTTCATCCCTTCTTTCATTTTCTCTCTATTCGGAACTCTTAGGGTTTCTTTTTATTTGTTTCATTCCCCTTTTTCTTTTCGAGAATGGAGCAAAATTTGGGTAAAAATGCACACTGGCTCCCTCCTGTTTTTCAATTCAATTTTATTAACTGTTTATCTTTAATGTTGCCGGCAAAAAGTTAAAGGCTTTTCGTATTTTCTCTCGTCAATGCGGTTAAGCTATCGCTCTACATGACCTTCGATCCCTAGTTTGTGTCGGTGATTAGGGGCTGGGTTCATCGTGTGTATTTAGAATTGATGTAATCTGTGAAGAGATTTTCTTGTTGGGTAATTGTGCAACAAAGAATAAAGAGATGCCAGTTTCAACCTTTATCGTGTTTTACTATTGTCAAAATAATACAAGTATTGTTGTCCACGATCTAGACAATGTTATTTAAATTGTGTTTTTCCTTTTACCTTTGTAGCATTCACTTTCATATTAGTAGGCTTGGAATCTTGATTTTCGTTGACAATTAGAATATTTAGCACTGAAAATTGCGAAATTGGTTATCTGCTTGAATTTACTGCTCCAGGGATTTATTTGCCGTGCTGCGTGTAGTTGCATAGGTTTTTTTTATTTTTTTTACCCTTTTCACTGAATTTTTGTTTGGAATTGAAAATCAGGATTTGAGTAATGGGTAAGAGAAAATCAAGCGCAAAGGCCCCTCCAAAGAAACGGATGGATAAGCTTGACACTGTCTTTAGCTGTCCTTTCTGCAATCATGGGACCAGTGTTGAATGCCGCATGTAAGCATTTCTTTAATTATTTGTAAAGGGACATAAGATGTAGGCATTTTGTTTCCTTGCTTTATGCATTCAAAGGCATTTAGGCATGTTTTCTCGAAAATCATTAAGTAACATAACACGTCTATTTTATTTCAAGTTAGAGGTGAATACTATTCATTTCGATGCTCATTTTGACAGTGATATGAAGAACTTGATTGGGGAAGCTTCATGCAGGATATGTCAAGAGAGCTTTAGCACTACCGTCACAGGTTTGTTCTTATGGGCTGTACTTGTTTTATTTTACTCTGTAAAAAGAACTTTTTTCCACGGGTAAGATATTCATGCTGTTATTTTACGAACTAGGTGGTAAACGGTCAATTACCAAGATGGCATAGAAAAATATTCTGTCATGTCAACAAAATTGAACTTGATTATGATAATCCTTGAGACTTGTCCATGATGATATTTTTAAATTTTAATGTGTATGTTTGCCATTTTGAAATCAGGAAAAAAAAAGGAACTGATTTATTATTAAAGATAGGCTAATAAAGCACTGTAGATTTAGCTAATCATTTCTTTTGTGTTTCTTCACAGCTTTAACTGAGCCAATAGACATGTAAGTACAATCAATATGTTGAAAACATCCTGCTTCATCTCTTTCTTTCTTTCTTTCTCACGTATGCAAAACTATGTGACTCAAGTAGCTTAATTGCAATGATGCAGATACAGTGAATGGATTGATGAATGCGAGCGGGTGAACAACCTAGAAGATGATGGTGCTGAGTGATTGTGAGAATCCACTTCTAATAGTTGCTAAAGGAATAAGTGTCCATCTGTGTGTTTTCTTCAGCTTGTAATTATATAAGATCTTATGAGCACTGGTGCAACATCAAGCTTAATTCCATATACACTCTTTTAGAAGATTGTAATGCGGATGTACTCAAGAGGCTTTATGTGAACCATATTTTAGTTTTTGTTAGACGTATAATAAGTTGGTAGTATATGTAGAAATGGGTTAGATTGACGTGAACTTAAGTGGATTTTGTCAACATGTTTACCCCGTTTCTCCGTTTCAATTTGGTAGATGATATCTTTGTTTGAAAAGAATAACAATAAAACAATAATTAAGCGTAAAATACAATATTTACATTAATATTTCTTATTAGAAAACATGGTATTATTATTATTTTTTTAAATACTTGAAAGGGATTTACATGGTGAAAAAATAATATTGATGTGATGTATTTAAAATAACTATACTTTGATCTTATGAGTGAAATTTGAGAGCCATGTAATACCATGTTAAGCTATCCATGTTTCCAGAAGTAGTGAACCTTAATATAGTTTGAGATATTATATGAAAACTACTATAGCTTGGAAGAAATTGTGTTACAGTTTTATTGAACTGAAACGATTGTAGGAACATCGGACTGAGATTATTGATTAGTTTAGAAATTCGGTTTACAAAAATGTATTTCATTAATTTATTAGTTTATGATATTTTTTTCAGATAGTTTTTATAATTTATTATTTTTATTTTCACACTGGTGTAATGAACTTAAAAAAATTATGAGTTATTTAAAAAAAAGCCTGAGTTTAAAACTGTGAGCCCCTTTGAACTTAACAAAATTATGAGTGATTAAAAAAAAAAGCGAGTTTAAAACTATGAGTCCCCTTTTCTTTTATTATTTCATCTTGTGTGCCTAAGTAAGAAGGCTCAAGTAACTTTTCCTTTAAAACACCCTTCACTGCCACACTGCTTTCTATTTGTTCTCTCTCCAACATTTTGCTCCTCTTGTTTTCCGTTTGTAACCTTTTCATTTCTTGCAATCAGATTCTGGAGATGAGGCCCCTATAAAGCCCTCTGTTGATTGCACTCTTCACTTCCATCCTTCGAGTAAGTCAACACTTCCGTTTTCGATCTCCTTTCTGTTTTCAGTTCTAAGATTTTGCCTCTATTCTAAGATTGATAAGAGACACATTCTTTCCCCGTGTCTTGGTATTACATTTTTCGTAGGTTGAGTTGGGGTTTCTATGCCCCTTTCCGTTTGGGGTTGCTTTGCACCAAGCCTAGTTTCAGTAGAAGTAAGGGAACCAAACTGATTTCTTTAAATTTGCAAAGGAACTACTTTTGCTGGTCTTGATTGATTATTGGTATGTTGGGTTGATGCTTGAATTGTATGTGAACGTTTGTGAATGAGGTTTATGCTAGTTTTTTCTGGGTTGCATGTGGGAGCAAGTTGAGAATTTGTTGTTCTCGTCCAAGCGAGCAACTCTCGTCTGAGTGAGAATAGCAGAAACTCACCTTTGCCTCGTGCTCAAGTTGTCGCCCAGGCGAGGACTTGTCGCTTGAGCGAGAGCAGTCTCATATAAGCGAGAAAGTCTAGCCCAAGCGAGAACTCGCAGATTTTCCAATTGCTCTATGTTTTTAGCCTCGCTCAGGCGAGAATGGCCCGCCCAAACGAGAGATGTTGTTGATGAGAGAATTTCAAGGAGAAATTCTAAAGGTTATGATTTTAGTGTATGAAAGGGCTAAGGACTTGTTATTGGTGGTATCCTGAAACTCCAATAATCATTCACGCTCAGATAGAGCAGAATGAATTATGTCGTAAGGAGTAGTAGGAGGTCCTAGTCACTGGACTTTATCAGGTCCTAGACGTGAAAGGGGCTTACCTTGTGAGTGGTTGGGTGATGACCCATTGAGTCCAGACTCTGCAAAGTTTAGAAACCACACACATGTACAAACCATCAAGAGGTCTGATGCCACTTGTATATATCCGGATAATTGAGTCTAGCGTCGGCTATCTATTGTTGTTGGATTGATTTTATTATTATGTTGTGATATGAAGATGATAACATGATTATGAATTAATTATATGAACCCTTTTATTCACATTAGCTTACCCTTTTGTTGTTTTGTGTGCTTGTGTTTGGTTATTTCTTTTGCAATGATCACTTAATTGTGTGAGTAGAGGAAGATGTAGGTGAGGATACTCCTCTCATGGATAGCAGTGAGACAACAAAGTAGGGTCTGTTGGTTTTTAATGTTGCCTTATGTTTTGATTAGAGTGAAAAATCTTTTAACACTATTTTAGGTGGTTTTGTAAATATAGTTTTTATTATTATGGTTGTTTTGGGATGATTGTATTAATATTCTATATTAACCTCCTTCTAATATATGTTTTGCATTATCACTATATGATATTTTGTTTAGTAGTATAACAGTTATTAAATGAGATGTTACAAAAACCATAATTAAAAAAGGAACTAAATTATTTGGATATAATTTTTACTAGTTAGGCTTTTGGAGACCTACAACCATCTTAAAAAAGAAGACCTAACTTCTAAACATGAAGTCTGGATTATACCAGCCTAACTCAAGTTTATGAATATATTCAGTTGGCATTATCTTTTTGTTATGTTGTTATTATCTTATATTATTCTTACATTAGAAGATGCTAAAGAAATGAAGAGTCAAATACATTCAAACACTTACATTCATACACGTCCTAAGATTGGAAAATGAGTCTAAATCGTAGATCACACTATATATGGACAGATGATTGGATCATTATTACATTTCATTGCATCAAGATCTAATTATATCATCAAGGCAAAAAAATATTTGCATGTGTGCACGATTTCAATATGATCCAAGAGAAGTGCATTTAAGTGCTAAGAGAATTTTTAGATTTCTAAAAGGCACTACTAATCTTGGTCTTTGCTATAAGAAGCGAGAAAGTTAATTGTTGCAAGGATATTGTGATACAGACTATGCATATGATAAAATTGAAAGCAAGAGCACTAGCAAAAGATGACATTTCATCACATGGAATTTAGTCTCATGGCATAATAAAAATCATGGCATAATAGTGCTGCATTACAATGCACTCTAAGGAAAAACACGTTGAAATTAAACATCATTTTATGTTTAGAAGAGTGTAATTTATTTAAAATTTATGTTAATATATTACATATATAATTACAAAACCTCTTATTGAGGAAAGATTTAATCATTTGATAACCCTACTAGGCATGACTCTTATAAATGAATGACTATAATACAATGTGTTAAACATTTGACACATCTAAGCATTAGACACATAAGATGCATTACTCATACATTAGACGCTCACGTGCATTTTGTTTACCACATGCATATTTAATTGGAATTTCAACAAATTCACACAATGCATATAGACATATATATTATGGATTCTGAATGATTTTGATTTACATTATCCTCTTGAGTGAATATAAAATCGACATAATATATATGTTTCTGATTTTGAATACATTTCTACAAAGCATATTTTACCATATTATGAAACTTATTTTTGTAAAGAGTTAAATAGAGAATAAAAAAAATTAAGTAGATCATGATGGATTTCAAGAATTTGGATTTTTGGGTTCTTTGTTTTTCATTTATAATTTTATGGAACAATACTTTTTTAGTACTTTTATTTTATTGTTATTTGCTTTCTAAAAAATGGTTATTTTCAATGATTTGTAATTAAAATTTCGCTGTGGATTAATCTAATATTTATACTCTGATATCATGATTATGATTCTATTATTCTTTGATACCATAATTATAATTTTATTATAATTATGAATTCAAAAGAATTGTCTTATTACTACTCTTATTCAATAATCATGATTTTACATTACCATTTTTACTCTGATACTATAATATGATATTGTGCTATTAATTCAAATAAATTGATTAAACATTTGTTCTGATAGTTGATATTGAATATTCAACATTATTGATTATCATTGTATGGTGGAAATATACTTGAAGTGTCTAACAAATATGTTTTGCAGATCAAAATATGTATTATCGACAAGTGTTTATTAATGTTCAATCATTGTGATTTAAGTTTTATAAGTTTTTATATAAGTTGGAAGTTTAACACACACATTAGATGAGTCTTGGCATTAGACGATTCTACACATTAGACAAGTCAAAACCCATGGTCATGGTTGACTAGATGAGTCTCATCAAGAAGGCCACTAGAAGACTAAGGCACTAGATGATGGCCAAGCCACCAGAAGAATCAAATAATGATGAATCAAATGAACTCAGTTGAGGAGTGCGTTGGCCAATGGATTCAACACAACACAAAAATGCACTAGACGACTTCACACGTTAGATGAGTCTAAAAGAGCTATGTCATTTTTCTATCATTTATATTCTCACATCATTGAGTGATTATTTGAATTAATATTTCTATATGATTATTTGAAATCAAAATTTATTTAAATGAGTTTCAATGTTAAGATGTATCTTTTGATAAATATACTATGAAAAAAGAATGTTGATATGAATATATGGAAACAATCTATTTGACTAAAGATCGAATTGTTGATTGATTGCAATTAGAAAATATCATTACTTTAACAATAAAATTGCATAATTATGTTGCACAAAGTTTCCTTAATAAAATAAATTTTGAACATTGAAGAAAGAAAAAGAATTCAAATAAAGCTCGTGCTCATTCAAGAAAGGAAAATGATATTTCAAAAATCAAATTGAAGAAATTATCAAGTCATTTCTTATATAGAGAAATCAAGAAGATTATGATGAAACTATGCAATTCAAATCCTCAGCAGCTAGCAATTCAGTATTTATATAAAGGATGCAAAGCGGAATGTGAAAGAATAAGAGAACATATACATGATACAAAAGTGTTGAAATTGTGAAAATTATATCTATATTGAATTCTAAGAATTGGGTTGAGAGCATAACTTTTTTAATATGCTTCATAAAGTGAAGTTGTAACCTGTGTGAGATAAATTGTACTCTCTTACTTCGATAGTGCTTTTTTTTATTTTCAGTTGTGAGTTATTAGTCTTAGGGGGAGTTTGAGAAGGTCACACCTAGAAAGGTGTATACTTGGTGTAACCTGGTGATAAATCCCTAATCTCTAGAGTTTTTCTTTGTCAATTGCAATGTTTTGGGTAGGTTTAAGTGGTTAATTAGGAGTAATTAGATTAGAATTAGTTTTGTTAGGTTTTTAGTCTAGTTTTGCAAAAGTAGCTTAATTAGGTGCTTTTAATGCATTTTTAGTGTAATCATTAGAAGTTTTATTAGTTTGGTCCAGTTTTAGCATGCATTTTAGGTTCATAAATCCATAGTGGCTTGTTAGTTATGTCCTAGTTTGATAGATAGGTTTAGAAGTAGAATTTGATCTAGTTTTAGGAGTCTCTAGAAGTAGTTTGGTTTGATTAACATTGCCTTCTTATATTTTTGAGTGAAATGCATAAGAAAGACCTAAAATCGTATCTCAGAGTTCAAAGAAGCCACGAGGAGAAAGTTGATCCATCCATTTTGGTTAAAGGTAGCATAGTTGACTTTTTGGTGCAAATGTTGACTAAAGTTTGACCCATAGTGAACTTTTTGCTTTTCAATTCCAAATGAGAGATGGCAACCTTTGGGAAAGCTTTAAGACATTGAAATACACTTTTTCTGACTTTGAGATGGCTGAAATATGTCCAATTATGCATAGCACTTTTAAATCTCGTTTGTGCATGTTTATATCTTTTAGGTGCATTGTAGGCATAATCTAATTTGGTTTTGTGAATGCTAACATGTTCTTTTAGTGTAAGTATAGCCAGAGGGTTAGATTGGAGTTTTTGGATTCGAATTAAACGTGAGAATATGCTGCTATGATGAAAGGTGATATGGAGCTAAAGCCATGCAAGACTAAGTTGAAGAAAAGCCTTTTGAATGAGGAGTTTAGAGTTGCTATGAGCCAGCTGGACTCACTCACTTACTGCAGCAGGTCATGGATGTGGAAGAATCACTAAACAAGAGCAAATGACTTGGAGTAGGCTATCACAATTCTTGGGAAACCTGCCACCTAGGTTTCAAGTGGATTTTCAAAGTAGTTAGGCAAAAATGTGGTAGTGGATTTTCAAGTGGAGTTTCAAAGTAGTTGGCATTTTCAAGTGACCTTTAGAACTAGTAGCAAGTTTTGTTTTGTTATCTTGGCACCACACACTCAATTCGAACCAATTCCACTCCACACATAGAACACACCATTCATCACCATTCTTTTCCTCCATCGTGATTCCATTCTCTCTTCTCCTCCACATCACACATTGTTGTTCTGGACCATAACTCTGCATAATTCTGCATTTTTCTGCCACTAATACTTGTTGATTTGGATTTTTTTGTAAGCCATACTTTCATCCTATTTATTTGAATTGTTGTAAACATATTATGTGCTATGAATTTGTTGTTTTCTTTCTGTTTTGTCCGATTAAACATTGTGATTTCCATCATTCATGGTTGAAGTGAAATCATGATTCAATTTGGAGTGATTGAGTGATGTTTATCTATAACAATACTGGAATCAACTTGGAAACAAGTTGAATTTGAAGAGGATGCATAATAATCCTACTTAGATATCAAAGTTCGTTTGATTATGATCAACCATACATAAATCACCAAATTGAATCATGATTCTTAGTTTTACTGCATTCAATCATTATTCCAGTCACTTTTGATTTTCGTTTTCGATTACTTCGCGGTTCTTAAGTTCGATTCTCAGTTGAATTTGCATCATGAGCTCACACACATTTATTCTGCATCATTTCCACATCCAATTCATCATTCATTGCGTTCAATTTTAGGATTGTTCATAAGTTCGTTAAAATCGTTAATTATGCTTCATCTTTTAGGATCTCGAGTTTTACCAAACATTTTTTAGTGATTCTTGCTCCTATCATCAATAAAGACCATTTCTAGGTGATTCGCATTATTACATTTGCATTCCATGCATTGAGCAATGATTTTGAGGGTTACCCTATGTCTATGTACATCAACTTCTCTCGGGATTTTTCCAGAAGTTCGTTTTCTGCATAATTGCACTTTCAACTGGTTTTGTTGATTCAATTATGTTCCATTTAGGTAGAATAAGTGTTCTGTAAGCTCAAGTCGATTTTAGGATCATGGCATTGCATATTCAGAAATTCATAGCCTTAATTAGTCCTAGAATTTTGTCAAACACCTTAGGTGCATTAGATTTCATTTAGGCATTTCATTAAATAGTTTTCAATTCTGCATTTGCATAGTCTTTTAAGTTTGTTTCAGTTTTAATTCAAGTATATTTTGATAGATTTCCTCTTTTCCACATGATGAGTTCACTAAATCAATCATTAGCCTTTGCCTATCCGTCGGATTGATCCTTAGTTGATCACTATGCTATATTAAGTAATATTAGTGAGGAAATCGAGTTTCATTGAATCTCTAGGTGACAAGAAGTTTATCACCTGGAAAGGATGATACTCATTGTAACTTGGAGATCTTATAACCTGGAGAGCTTGATACTCATTGTAACCTGAAGATGGTGATACTCATTATAGTCAAGGAAACTCATTAGCAAAGAATCTTTGTAAGACCCGGAAAAATTAAATAAAAGAATAAATATTTCATTTACAATAATTGTGGATTGGAGGTGCACCTAAATAAATTGATTTGTTTAGCCATAGCAAGGAGTAATGGTAGCTCAAGTGGTTGAGCGTGTTAGGTGTTCTTGACAAGTCTTGGGTTAGAATCTTGTGTATGCCATTATTTTGCATGTATGCATGATCGGTGGTATGGTAATGATGACTGTTTTACAATAACCATTTCCCAGCAAGTGTACTGGTACGTAGTAGTATCAACAAGTGTCGTATCCACATGGATTTAACAAGTATATTGGTAGTTTGATTTTTGGATTTTTGGTTGATAGAGTGCAAGTAAATAAAAATAGTAGTTATTAGATAGATTGAGTGGAGTAGGGGCTATGAATTGATTTCATCTCATCTTCTTCTACTACACCACTACCATCTTGTTTACTTACTTTGCAAGTCATTCAATCTCCTAGCAGTACTCTTTCTATGTAGATATAGGATCATCTTTGATACGCTAGAACCTAAGGACTCCAAACCTCAGTATGATCTCTCAACTCCTGGTAGAATGAGTCCTTGCTTTAAAGTGCAAAACTCTCTCCTCTAGCATCCACTCTAGTATGCCATGAAGCATCCAGTACATGTATGATGATTTGATTGGACCACAATTTGAGATCGATTTCTCAACTCAAAATCCAAACCAGTTAAGTAGATGAGTGATTAAGTAATCATTAAGCATAAATCAAACCACAAACAACTGAATGAAAGCAAAGATAAATACCCAAGAAGTAGAAGTGAATAAAATCAGAATTGATTACATCAAACCAGGACACAAGGGAGTTCAGCTACTCATAGAATATTACAATGCAATTCCAACAGCATGTACACATAAGATTTACACTAAGACCATATTCTGTCCTAAGACTACATTGTGGAGTCTTCACTCAATGCCATAAATGAAGACCCAGGCTCTTTATTTATAAGAATTTTTGGGCGGTGCTCAGCCTAACTTTTGGTGCTCAGCCAAAGGGGTTACTTCACAAGTGGGTTTCCTTCTCATCTCAACAACCCCTTGTCCTAGTGCTTAGCACGTGACCTTTCCTTCTTGGAAGGGTTTTCTCACGAGGCTCAGCTGCATTTCTTGTGCTCAGCCAGAAAGTCCAAATATGATGTCCTGTCTTTTCTACTTCCATGACTCAACTCCAGTATTGTGGCTCGGCAACATACTTGATATTTTCTTTTATTTTTACTACAAAACAGCAAAATATCATTATAATTTATGAAACTTTATTTCTAAATATCTCATTTTGTATCTTAAGCTAAGGAGGTTGGTTTTATACATAAATAGCATCATTTGATACATGATAAGTGTCAATTTCAAATGGAAAATTTACTTATTCTTGACACTTATCAGGTAATTATAATTGTATGTGGGCATGAAATGTCATGAAACATGTAAGGGCTTGTTTGTTATGCATATGTTTGGTTATTGGGTGGATGACAATTCAAACCCTGGCTAGTGCTAAATAGTGTATTTTTACAATTTTTCCACTTTCGTTTTTCTAAATTCGCGTTTTTAGGTTTCTTCCCAGAAACCATCTGGCGGTGTTCTTGGCCCGCTAGGCGACGCATGCGGAGTGAGCCATTTTCTAGGTTCTGCCCAAAAACAGGCAATCATGGCCCGCCAAGTGACTCATATCGTTTTCTATGTTTTTGTTGGATTCTGTGGCAATGTTGATCTCATAGATAAATTTTTTTCGTTCTCGTTGAGTGAGTTTTGATATAAAATGTTGATGCAATCTGAATGTTGCTATTGTGAATTGTACTATGAGCATGAAGGATTCCTTGGTATTTGCATGTATTGAGATGAGTCAAAATGATGAATGCATGTGATATATGAATGTGTAATTGAGGCATGAAAATAAGTGGATATATGTTGTTGTATTCTGGATTCTAGATGTGTGCTTTGGATGTTGGTGTATTAGAACTTATTTTGTGGTGCAAAAAACCAACAATTTACACTACTGGTGTAGTGCCTAGCGGTATTGTTGGACCAACAGGCGATAGGTGAACTAGGAAAAGGCCTAGAAGGTGTGGCACCCGACGGTGCTCCTAACTTGCCAAGCGATCTGTAGCACGACATCGTCCGAAAAAACTTAAGCTACATCAGACGATGGTTTAGTGGCAGTTTGTGCGTTTTGTATGTTTTGCACGTGTAGATGTGATGACCTTGGGTCTAGGATATGCTTGAAAGTATTACGAGCGGGGAGGTTCCTATTGGTGATAATCTTGTATGGGGATATGAGCGGAGAGGTTCGTATGTTTCGTGCTCACACTTGAGGGTTTTACGAATGGGGAGGTTCGTAATTGAATGTGTTCACGCATGTTCGACTACGAGCGAGGAGATTCGTATATGTTGGACTACGATCGGGCAGGTTCGTAGAGGTTGGACTACTAGCGAGAAAGTTCGTAGAAGCATATGATATCCTTAAGGCCATGGTCGAGTATGTGCACGATGTGGTTGGATTTGCTAGTCTCATATAGGTTATGAGACTATGATTTCATATTTAGCTTGTGTTATAAGGTCTCTAAGTGTGGGAGTGTTGACAAGCAAAGTCAGTTCTGTTGGGTGAGGTATTCATATTATATATGCATGTTTTATGCTGTTTGAGCTCACCCTTTCTGTTATTGATTGGCGATGATTGTGTGACTTGTCACACAGGAGCAGATGTTATTTCAGGTGATGAGGGCTAGCTTGAAGGAATTTTAATAAAAGAACTATAGTTTGGAATGTTTTATTATTTTATTTTAATTTGGTTTGGGATTTTTAACTTGTAATAGTTGAATTGCAAATTATGTATTATTATTTTAAGGGAGTCGTTAAAGTTTTAAATTTTCCCACGTTTGGAAATGGTATCAGAGGAATATCTTTTATTATATTTTACTTTACCAAGTAATATCAGCCTAGGGTGTTACAATCTTGATTTTCATCGTTAAGGTTTTCTTTGCTAAATAATGTATCAAACTCACTTCTTTGTTTCATTTGATGTATCTGTAGATTTGAAATTACTTTCTTAGCCAAAAGGGGGGGTAGGGGGTTGAATTGGCTATGTACTTAAAACATAAGTTAATTGTTGTAGGACCACATATTTCAATCGGTTAAAAGACAAAAACAACAAGTTGATTTGATTAAACAATGAGCACCAAGACAGACTAGTATGATTCAATAGATTAAAATATAAAATCAACAAACTAATATACTTGGGAATTCTACAGAAAAATGCAAATCACGAAAATCACTCAAACAACATGCATGACCAAACAAGATTGATTCCAATTGATATATCAAACTTAGTTGCACCACCATATTGTATTAAATCACTTGAAAACCTTAAAAAGATTGATTAAACCAATTTTCTTGAAGTTTAAATGAAGAACAAGGTAAGGGAAAGAGAATCATACAAAGGTTTTTCTACTAGTTCACTCAAATCTAAGATACATTCATTTTGTCAAGGCAACATGAGCTTGACAATGCACTACTTTAATAAAATTACATAATCCCACAAAGATTACACTTTTGAATCAAACAAAAACACCAATATTCTTGAATCCCACAAGAATCTCAAACCCAACATAATAAGATCCCACTTTTGACCAGGAATCACACCAGGAAACACCCATAAGAAAAGGAACAACCAAACCTTGGTTGTGCCTCTCCCTAGCCAACAAAATATTTTCTTCAATGCTTCAAAACTAAGCGAAAATTGCTCCAAGATACAAAGATCTTCAATCACGAGTTGCACACTATGTAATCTAGAGAGAGAGCATTCCAAATTGGTTTCATGTTTTCACTCTAAAAAAATCATAGAACTCTTCTCACTCTCTCAAAAAACAACTTATATAGTCCATGTTGATTTCACTTAACTTAAGTGAAATCAGCCGATTGCATAGCAATTCAACTGATTGAATATACAAGTCTTTTTATTTGTTTTCTATTGTCATTTTTTGTTTTCATTTAAAAACAATTCAAAAATATTTGTGTGGTTTTATTCAAAAGTAGTAGAGGAACACTTTAGTTATGAATGACAAGGTTCTTAAGCTTGTCCATTTATGACTCACCCTATTTTGAGATTCTACTTAGTAAATACTCAACAATGGTTCTCTCTAAAATACTTCTATAAAAATAAAAATAAAAAAAGAAATTCTATTTTTCAAACACGTTTTTTATTGGAATTATGGACTTGTTTTAGATATTGAGATTATCATAGTTCTTGAAAGATTGGAGCCTTGATTTGTGTTGAATGTATTATTTCCAAAATTTTCTAATTGGGTTGGTTTAAGAATTATTTGTTTGAATCTTTTTTTTATAGAGTTTTAGCCTTGTGAGATTTTGGGCCTATTTTTTGGATGGATCATTGTGTCATTCCTATTCTATTCTTTTATTGTGATTTTATTGATGTCTTGTTTATAGTCTAATAATTACCTTGATTCTTTGTTTTGTAACTTTGTTTTACATGAATAAATTCAAATGACTTAGGCATTGCACGTTTTTATGTTATTGGCTATATTAGCCTACCTTAATGATAATTCACTTATAGCCCATTTGAAGCCTTTGGATCCATCATGTTTCTAAGCTCATTAAGAAATCTTAAAAGAAAAAAGACAATTCTTCCTTAGCTAAATGAGCTTTAATTAGGATTATCTTGGAAATGGATGTTAAATAAAGTGTGAGAGTGGTGATCTCTCCCATATAAAAAAAATGGCAAAAGGGAGAGAAAAAAATTAGTTAAAAGAAAAAAAAAGAGAAGGGAAAAAATGTGAAAGGAAAGAAAAGTTATTTTCAAGTATTTGCTCCTTGATTCTTTACTTTATCCTTTTTATTGTATTCATCTACCTTTAGCCTGGCTTTATTACACCCTTGTGAAGTCCTCTGAATCATAGATTGTATGTGTTCATTGATTGTGGATCTTAGAGTCTTGCTCAATAATGGCAGTGTTTGTTTACATGAGTATCTTGAGTGTAAACACAAACCTAGACACTTGAGAATCTAACTAGAGATTCTATCATGTTGAAACCAGATGGAAACTTGAATAAATCATCTATTTGTTGAGTTTTAATGATATTCTATAATTGTATAAATTATTCTTCGATATTCTAAGGTGTGCTTTAGGTACTATAACATCCCGGTCAGATATTACTTAATTAAATTAATTAAAGAATATAATGAATAAAAACTTCCACATTTATTCAGTATTTTCCCAAAACGTGAGAAATTTGAAAACTTTAATTGCAGCATAATTCAAATACTCGCAATTACTTTATTACAAACCCAACAAAATTTCAACATAATTATAAATTACATCAAAATCCTTTAAATGAAAATCCTTTCAAAAGCTCTCAAGTAGACCCTGCACTCCGCCTCTAAGCATCACCTGGCTCACCTGCATCATCATCTGCTCCCGGATAACAAGTTATCCGATCATTGCCACACACAAACAGATAGGGTGAGCTATGTACAACAGACAATTAAATATGAATAAACCCACCCAAAATAAATTCCATAATATTTATCTTTAAATCTCTCATTCCCCATGAACTCATACCCTTTATGATTTGTATGCAAACGCATCTTAGTCTCGGGACTTGTTGTGCTTCCACGAACCTCCTCACTCATGGTCCATCCTACGAGCTTATCTCACTTGTAATCCTACCCTACGGACTCCCTCATCCATAGTCCAACCATCTGAACCTTCACTCGTTCGAACCATGACACGCATGCAATCACCATACTATGGACTCCCTCGCCCAAAGTAGCCTCTAGTGGACGCATCCACCTTCGCCCATCATGCGATCCCACAATGTCATGAACTCCCTCGCTCATGACTCACTACCAAGCACATCCTGGACCCCCTATGGACTTAGTCCTTCAAGTCCAAAGGCCAACACAACCAAACTGTCGCAACAGAAACCGCCTGGCGCTGCCTAAGCGCCGCCAAGCGAAACAACACAGACTGGCTGTCTGGTGCCACTCCTCACGCCGCCAGTCACCAACCTACTAGAACCAGTCCAGTTCAAGTATCACGAACACTGCCTGGCGAAACCCCTCTCGAAAAATTGCTCCATAGTTCCCATGATGGCTTATCACCTGGTGGTTTACTCCGTGCTGCCAAGCGCCACACCAGTAGCGTGAAGGTTACTGGTTTTACACCCCAACACATGTTCTAATGAACTAAACATCCAATTATCATAGTATGACTCAAAATGCATCAACACACATCATACGTATCAATCATATACGCCTATACTTTCACATGTATTCGCATAAAACCATCAACGATAAGTGTTGTACCCAACACACAATCCTAGACAATCCAACAAATATACAGTCCAGGACGTATGCATAATTATTGCCCTAAAAAGTCGCACAGGCAATAATGATAATAAAATCGATATATAAAACAATAATGATAAAACAACAATAATAAATAACAAAATAAAACAAAACAATAATATTAATAAAATAGTAATAATAATGATTAATAACATAAAATAAATAATAAAAATAAAAATAAAATAATAATAATAAAACAATAAAAGATAAAATAATAATAATAATTTATCATATATTAATATAGATTATAATATATATATATATATATATATATATATATATATATATATATATATATATATAAATAAAAAAATATAAAAAAAAAATATATATATATATATATATATAT
>Ga0214542_1004444_pt1 | contig 27797 bp, 5 predicted proteins | sample CNSS1metaG_FD_160096 | JGI IMG/M metagenome (GOLD analysis project Ga0214542, IMG submission 160096) | Root nodule microbial communities from cowpea collected in UCLA plant growth center, Los Angeles, California, USA - CNSS1 | ecosystem: Host-associated > Plants > Roots > Nodule | place: USA...
AATAAACTTTATTGGCTGCAGATGGCTTCTCATACATATTTGACAATGCCTTCATCAAATCTACGGTTGTGTTCTCGTTCATGATGTTGAACGCAACATTCTTGGCTAATGTCAACCGGATCACACCAAGTGTCTGCCGATCTAACAAATCCCATTCCGCCTGCGCCATGTCAGTTGGCTTCTGCCCTGTTAAGGGTAGATACAACTTCTTCTGATACAGGTAGTCCTCTATCTGCATCTTCCAGAACCCGAAGTCACTGCCATCAAACTTCTCAATCCTCACCTTCCCTTCTTCCAATGCCATTGCTCTTGCTGCTTTGACCAAAGCTCCTGCTGCGGCTTTTGACCAAAGCTCCTGCTGCCTTTGACCAAAGCTCCCACTACTTCTCTAAACTGAGATCCCCAAGAAGAAAAAAAAATAGAAACCAAATCTTTTCTGATGTGGAAGATCAGACAATGCTGCAACCACAGAGCATACTAAGAAAAAATGGCTCTTGATACCAATTGTTAGGAACAAGGCAATAAAGGAAAGAATAAAGGAGAGAAAAATAGACACAGAGAATTTAACGTGGTTCGGCTACAATGTGTATGCATACGTCCACGACTACACTAGGAAGTATTTGTATATTTTTGGTGTATCTTAAAGCTTTACATAGAGTCTCTTATATAGTAAAATAGATAACCACAACTCACTATTCTAAGCGATGTGGGACTAAATCAAGCACCATAATTCTAACAAAATCATCTACCTAAGACTATCATAAGAGATCTGATTGAACGAGTGAGGATGACATATACCTTCCAAGAAAACTTATCCTTCATATCTCAAATGAAGCTAAAGTCCATTTACGAAGGATTATATGACCAAGACAATGCTAAACCAACTATTATGTTTGTTGATTTCATGTGCACATTTCCAATATAATCCATGAGAAGTTCATTTAATAGTTGTTAAAGTACTTTTTTGTTATTCCTCAGAACCACTAACCTTATTTTTGTAATTATGTGATGCAAATTACAATGGAGATAAAGTGGAGAGAAAAAAAATTACAAGTAAGGGTACTTCATCTGAGAGAACCTAGTATCTTTGGCAAGCACGAAACAAAAGATTGGAACACTATCAATAGTTGAAATAGAATATATCTCAGTGGCTAGTTTTTTTTCTCAACTACTATGAATCAAGAGTCAACTAAAAGATCATAATGCTTATAAAAGTAACATTCATATTCTATGCGATAATAGTGTTGTCATTAGTATCTCTAAAAATCATATATTGCATTCTTATTTCAAACATATTGACATTAAGCATCTCTTTATAAGGGATTATACTCAAAAGGGAACTATAGATTTATAAGTTTGTATCACCCAAGGCAACAATGATCACACCCATCAAGATCTTCATTAAGCATTATATCAATGTAAGAGAGTTGGATCCTAGGAGACTTGCCTTAACAATGACTCTAATTTGATGTGATAGTAAGGGCTTTTTCACTATAAAGCAAAAAATATACCTTGAATTGCGAAGGTACTAAGGAAGACATACATCATCTTTTGTATGTTAGGTCACATTATCATTGTTTATCAACTGGTTTTCAGTCAAGCCATTAAGGGTGATCATGTGAACGACTATTACTATGAAGGTTGTGACTAAAAGTACCTTCAAGGCAAAATAATGAAAAATGTTTTGTAAGCTAAGCATTTTGATGCGATGCTCATTAATAAAAAAAAATTGTACAAGCTACTAACATTGGAAGTAAGTATTTGACAATAAATAAGCAACTAGTTTATCTTGGATAAGATGAGGTTCAAGGACCACATCATAGAGTTTGAGAGGTGTATGATATAGCATCTCATGATGGAAACTTCATTCAACTTCTTCCAAAGCATAAAGGAAATAAGGAAGAAAGGATAAATGTCTTCTACGTAATGCTCCTTACAAGAATAATGTAGAGTCAAAATATCTTCCAATGTCTTAATCTTTGAGTTTACTACACTATCACCATCGATGAGAATTTGTATTTGGAGAAATCAATATCTTCCAAATGCAACAAAGATTGTAGTTAAAACCATTGAACGAGCTACTTGTTTTTTTATGTAAATGACCTAGCCAACCAATGTCTAAACAACATGGAGTCACACCTCACATAGACGTTCATTTCTTGTAGTCATTCTAGCTCTTTAGGCTAAATGAGAAGATGACTAAGTTTCTTTTTGTTGAGGACAACCAAGCTCAACAAACAAAATAAATGACCATGATTTTAGTTAATGCAAAGAATGTGTTGCAATTGTTTGATTTGGCTGACCTTAAATAAGTGAAATGAAACAAATAGTAGTAACATGATGATTTGGGAATGAATTCACCTAGCGAAAATAGAGATCACCTAGTGACTTAGCCAACCTCAACTCACTAGATTTTCACAAAAAGATTTTTGTCTAGCGAGTGGTTTACTCGTTCGTCGAGCAAGATCTTTGAAAGCTTTTCTCAAAAGCTCACCCGACAAGTAAGACCACTCGAGTTCTCTGAAATCTCAAAGTCACATTTTTGTCTAGCGACTAGCTAGTTCACCCAACAAATTTGCATACTTTTTAGAATTCTACATATACATCAAATCATCAGTTTGAGTTATCTAGACAACTCTACTCCGTTTTCAATTGAAAAACAAAATACTACTAGTTAGTTCAAAAATGTCTTAAATATAACAATTTGACCAAAATGATATATCCAATTCAATTAGCAATCATAAAGTCATACAATCATCAAAGATTTTAGTTTAATTAAATACTCAATATTTAACAAATCAAGTATACCAAACTACTAATCAGAACTACCTTTCTCATAATAAAGCATTGATCATAATCTCACTACTATCAAATCAAATCATCAAAATAGAGTATTCACTACTGCAGTAAAGACTTTTTGCCCCGGTTATTTTTCTCATTTTGCCTCGGGTCTAGAACCAAGGCATATTGGGGTGAGACCAAAAGGCACCCCTTTTGGCCTCGGTTGTTATCCGAAGCCATAGAGTTCCATTTCTGCCTTAGGTCAAATTCGAATCGAAGCCAATCATCCTCGCCGGCGAAACGCAACAGCCATCACCATCTTCTTCCACACATCTGCACCATGCTCGAGCAACCCTAATTTTCATCATCTCTTTCCATCACCATGGCAGCCGCCACCCTTGTCGGAAGCAACGCACCGCACCACAATTTCGTCTTCTTCTCCGCAACGCACCACTGCGCGAAAACCTGCAGCCAACAGAAACACAAACCCACAACCTGCGCGAAACGCGAACGCACATCCAGATGTGGACCACCACCATCACGCCACTGTGAACAACGCACCAGATGTAGAGAGCAGCGCCACCACGAACGAAGGCAGCGAACCACCACTGCAACAACGCAACGCCACCACCACCTTCGAACAAATCGGAGCAGCAGCGAATCCGCGCCACCAGAGCCACCATTGCTGCATCTGGAACGTCGACGACATCACCACCGCGCCTGGAACAGCCATGCCGGAGGGAGAAGAGAAAGTGTGTTGTTGTAGAGAGGGGCGCGGGGAAGAAGAGAAATGGGGACTCGCGAATTTGGTGCCCTAATTAAACCATATGGCCTCGGTTATTAATTGAACTGAGGCATATAGCCCTATTTGGCACCGTTTCAAACCCACCCGAGGCCAAAGAGGTAACGACTAATGAGTTTTTGGCTTCGGGTCTGTGTAACCGAAGCATATGAGCCTCCTTTGGCACTGATTTTTGGCGAACTGAAACATATGATCCTTTTTTGCTTCGGGTTAAGCTGAACCAAGACATAAAAGTTGTCTAAAATTGCAAAAATGTCACCGCGTCATTATATGCTTCGGTTCCTGGACAACCAAAGCATATAAGGCGAGGTAAAAATGAATTTCTGCACTAGTGATTAGTGATTGTTATAAATTAACTAACTTCTGTCAACTGTTACTCCAAGGGCATAACCCTCGCAAGATGTTGCATCTACTCTTTATTTATTTTTCAAGTCTTTACAAAACCATTGTAAAACAATAATATTTGACGAAGACATCATTTTAGTTTAACTTATAAAGTTTACGGAATTTATGGAATAAAGGTTTTTATAAACTTTGAAAATGTTTGTAAGTTCAGTGCATTTGTGAGATTTAAGTCTATCTAAAGAATAAAAATATCAAATTAAGAAAATAAATAATTTAAAGAAATTGAAATGTTAATTAACTCAAATACACTAGACAAAAGAATGTAGTTTGAAAATAAATAATAACATAATAAGAATTAACAATATCTTATTCAACATACATATTTTGACCACAACGATTATAAATATTATACTTTAAGTGAAATATTCGATCATATTATAAAACAAATAGTGACATTGCTATACAATATATTATTTAACATATATATTTTGACCACAGCGATTATAAATATTATATTTTAAGTGAAAAACAATTGGTTATTCGATCACATTATAAAGTAAATAGTGACCTTGCTATTAAACGACCACACTAAAATCTTATATTTAATTACTTTCTTAATATTATATTTTTTTAAAATAAAAATGAGTGTTATTTGTTTATTTTGTTTATTAGAAGTAAGGCCTTTAGTATATTCCTAGAAAAGCTATACAAAATCGAAAATGATTAGAATATTCTTAGAAAGGGATTGGTAACATGGGTGAAAAAAAAGTGAATAATTTGAAAGGGGAGTTAGATCTTTTTTGGGAGGAACATTACGAGGAATATTGGAGAACCCAATTACGTAAACGCCATTACGAGAGTTTGTGAAAATAATGATTGAACGATACAGCAGTGTGTCTATTACTATCACAGATGGAAAATGAAGAAAGAAAATTCTAATAAATTTAAAGAAAAATTGAAAAATAAATATGTTCTTATTTGTTATAAATTGTATAGAGTAAACTATTATGATATTTTTATTTTTATTATTATTATTCATGAAAATATTAGATGTCTAAAACTTAAATTTTACCTGTTAAATTATATCTTTTTCTGTACAAATCAGAATAAAAAATAAAAAATATTCAATAATTGATTTAAAACCACATTTTAAAAATAAAAAATAAACATAATTAAGTTAAAAAAATTTATATATTTAAAAAAAAATTGAAAGAAAGATTGGACGACCGACAAATACTCTTACGTCTTATCCTTAAGATCGCTGAATGAACGAACTGTGTTGGCCGTCCATTATTATAAGTTTTATTATTATTGACTTACAACTGGCATTGCCTTTTTTTTTTTTTTTTTTTCATTTTCTCACTTCCTTCTAACACTTTCTAATTGGATTAACGTTCTCAACTTCTATTTCAAACTAATCAACTTCTTAATCTATAATAACTTTTATAAATTTGATGGAAAGTGCTATTTTTTTTTTGTTGCTGAATAGATTTTCATGACATTTGATTTTTAGAACAAAAATAAAATTATTCGATATTAGAAGAGGAAATGGAAAAACGTTTCGTCCAATTCTGAGAGAACAAAGTCGATAAGAATTTGTATCTCGTCACATTAAAACACCGACACTGGTCACTGTGTCAGTGCTATTCTCCAGACTTGTCGTAATCTCATCCTTTTGCACCCCTCTAATTTTGATTCCAGAAAATAAATGAAAAATAGGAAAAAAAATAGTTTAAATAAATTAAAGATATATTAAGATTTTAAAGCATATTTAAATATTCATTCTTTACAAAAAATTTCGTGTCCAATATATTTTACAATAATTTTCTTAAATCTTTATTTATGGTTTTTACTCTATTTTTTCAGGTTATATATGTTTTTCTTTCAAACTATTTTACAAAAATTGTGTTGTCCCTGATATAAATTATACATTATGTTGTTTCTGCAATTTATAGTAGTTAAAACATTCTCTCTAATAAATAATAAATAATGTGGGGAGAGTTTTTCGTATTACAAATAAAGTTTCATATGTTTATCTGTCGTTGGTTCAAAATGATATTTATCTTTCATAAAATTCAGGAACTAAATAATATATAATTTAATTTCAAGACAAACTACACATTTTTAATAATAATTTAAAAATAAAAAACATATTTAACTTTACTCTTTTTTTTTTAATTCCAAGACTCTATAACATTCTTAATAAACATAAAAAAAAATCTTGAACAAAACTCTTTTTCTTTTATATATATATTTTTATCATTGAGTATATCTTAAATAATTTTTATTAATATAAGAATTTGTGGGAATTGCTAGAAAATTTTCTTGTAAAAGAAAGTACGACTTGCAGTTTTTATTGTTCATAGAAGAGGAACATGTGATTTTAATAAGAAATATAAAAAAAATTTCGTACGTGGTCCGAAGATTTTAAATCTTCGATGAATAATTGATATTCGTGAATATTTATTATCAGTAGATAACAGATAACGGATATTTTAATATTATTTGTAAATAAATTGAGTATGAATATCATATTATTTGTACGTGTAAGTATTTATTATTTATGAGAAATTCAAATTCAAATTTAAATTAAGTTAAATTTAATTCAAATTTAATTATATTTTATTAGATTAGATTAAATTTTAATTTTAATTTAATTTAATTTATATTTTATATTTATTTATAATGTTATTTAAATTTAATTTTAAAAAATTATAAAATATTTTTTTGAAATATTTGTAGGTATTTCATTTGCAAATTTTAAAATATCTGTGAATATTTTTTATATCGATTCTCGTACAGGTAATAAGTCTGACAACGATTAAATTTTTTTATTGCGAATCGAATTACGAATAAACATTATCCATTCCCAGTTTGACTCGTTATCGTTCCTAATTCTAATAATTTTCTCATTCAAATACCATCTAATTTTGTATGATTGCAATCCAAAAAATAGTTCAATTTGCTCCTTCCGTAATAAGAAAATTTAAAGCATAAAGTTAAACTCATCCTCAAATTATTTATAAAGCTGGTGTCTAAAGCAGCACATGGTTTTCGTATTCAATATTTTCAAAGTCCTACCTGATTAACCGGAATCACATGAGTAATAACCACCTATGGTGTATAATATGATTAACAATATTCTTAATTGCAGATTAATTATGAGAGAATCAACTTAAGATGTAGCATGAAGCAAAAGGTTAAAGGAATATGCACTTACTTTTTGGTGTTAATTCTCTGGTTGTTAACATGATGACAAGAGAGTGTGGGATTAAGAAAAGAAGTTAGTGCCATGCTCCTTTTCAGACTCTCTCTTACACAATGATTAGAGTTGGATCACATAAAGATTATGCTCTTTATATATGACAAATATCACTCACTTTCTTGATATTATTATCATGATAAAGTTTAAAGTTAACAAACATCAACATGGAAAAGGGTACTTCTTCTTTTGAATTAAATTTTATCAATTATGTAGGGATAGAATGTAAAGTAGCAATTCTTTTATGATAAATATTAGGACCAGAATATCTATTTATTTTATTAGTAATTATAATTTATCACATTTAATATAATCTTTTATTTATTAGATTTAAATCTTTAGTTGTATCTCTCAATTTAATGACGTGTTAGTTTATAAATATTGTTTCCTTATATAAAAACGTTATATACCAATTTGCACCAAATCAAAGATATATTCGTACGGCAGAAAAATCTTGTATTAGTTGCATTGTTCTGGATTATATTCTCATCAGACTCTTTTATAAATTATTAAAACACTTCTACTTTACCGACTAATTTACAAAAAATTATACTAATTTTTTTATCTTTAATTTCGTAATTTATTTTTAATTTGTAATTATTTAATATTTGTTAAATTATTATTTGAGTCGCAGCTAATTCAACCCACTCTTGCTAAGAAATTTTCTTAAAATTTACCATTTAGACATTTTTTCAATCATTCAAATTTTTTTCTGTATAATATGCGATCATTAGAAAATACTTGGGAAGTCTAATTTCCACCAATCATTCTTCCATGGTAGAATCAACATCTTCAGTTTAGGATATAGTTGGAAAGTTTATTAATCAGTTGTGTTATGTCTAAGTTGTATAACTTCTAAGAAAACCATCATAATGTTCCCTAATTTCAATTGCATACAACCTTCTCCATAAAAATTGACATAAGGACATCTAAACTTGACTTCATCGCCACTTCTACCTTCATTACATTGCGGTAATTGTATAATTCTTATACGTATCTCTCATACTCAACACTAATGTACTGAATTAATTCAATCCAGATCCATACGTATATGTACTGAAATTGTATGAACAATTTCAAGATTCTCTGAATGAAATCACCCCACTTTTGTATTCAAGGTGTTACCCTATGCCATTCGAAAAGATTCACTTTCTTTAGTTCATTGGTAAATATCAATTTTAAAATTCATTTCTTAAATTTCGTAAAATTGTCATTCACATTGGTCTTTAGGTTGCATGAAATGAAAGAAATTATCAATCAAAACCTAATATGCACCCGAAAATTAATACGAAATACAATTAGAAAAAAATCATGAAATTTAAAATATGTATATAAAATTTATATGCACAAATAAACTATTAACAAATGATTAATCTTTTTAAACTATCTATCCAGACAATTCAAGATTCAATACATGTACATTATCAATATTGTCTCGTCTTATATTAATTTTATAAAATATACACTAAAAAAAACAAGAAGTAGTACAAATTTTTGTATTTAATTTCAAATGAGAAACTAAGGATCACTCAATGCAACAACAATTTGAAACAAACGAAATTTAAGCATACAATAAACCATTTAAAAAAAAAATCAACATATTTAAAAAAAAAAATTCAACATATTTAAAAAAAATATTTCAAATAAAAAAATAAAAAATCACATAAAAATTCTAAAACTTATAGCCACGAGAGAGGAACCTGGGAGCGCAACAATGTAGAAGCTCACTAAGTCACTAGGTCAATGACGCAAAATGCAGAAGTTCAAAAACATTAATGGGAAGACCCAAAATGAAAATCCAAAATGCAAAACACAATGACAGGACCCAAAATACAAAAACATGTCACTGGGTAAACCCAAAACGTAGGCATAAACCTCCAAATGCAAATACAAGCTCAAAAGAAACAATGGGAGGACTACAATGGTGTCACTCCAAAACGTTTTACTATTTTGTAGTTTAACATATTAGGAGACTAAAATGAAAAGAGAATAAAGAAAACAAGAAGGAAGAGAGAACAAACTTCAACGCAATAACTTACGGAAGACAAAGGGAGGAAAAAGCCTCTATTTCACAAAGTAGGAGAAAAACAACAAATTCGCAGTTAATGAGATACAACAAGACCTTTCGGGGACAAATAAAAATTTCACAAATTAACCCTATTCAAAATAGTATATATTACGATTATTCGTAAAACTGTAGTTTACAATCTAGTCGTCTGAGTATAAACTATGATTTATTCAAAACGTGACCTATACTTAGACACCCAAAATATGGACTACGCTTTCATCTAAACTAAACCCTAACTTATACTTTGTTAATAATTTTGAAAATGTCAATCACATTTTTATTATGCGTTACGTTTTTTTAAGGATGGTAACTTTATACTACATAATAAAATGCGCTATTTACAATCATTTTTTTTTATTTTGTAAAGTCTAAATATGATATCCAAAATTATATTAATCCTACAAAATTATTTCTTATTTTATTTAAAAGATAATACAGTTTTCTCGAACTTCGATATTGTTATCGAGATCCAATTCAATAACTTTAGATGCATCAAATAATGAAAGAACATAATCCTAATAATTTGACACATGCACACTAAAATAATCACAACTTAAGTTTTACACATTATTTTTGAATGAAATCTATGACTACAACTTAAAGAAGATGACTTTTTGTAATTTATTATGTCGCAACCACACCTAAGTATACGGCCCTCAGTAAACTTCATGGCCGCATACCCTGTGCTGGATACCCCCCTCTGAACTATACGACCCTCAGCAAACCTCATGGTCGCACACCCTGTGTTGGATACCCCCTCTAAAGTATACGACCCTCAGCAAACCTCATGGCCACATACCCTGTGTTGGATACCCCCCCTCTATAGTATACGACCCTCAGCAAACCTCATGGCCACATACCCTCCATTAGATGTCCCTCTCTATAGCCTACAGCCCTCAGCAAACGTTTGGCCCGCATACTCTGTACAAGAGGTCTCCCCTTGTAATATGCAGCCACCAACGACCTTCTTGGCTGCACTCCCTGCACTAGACGTCCCCCTCCGCAATGTGCGGTTGCCAACAGTTCCCTAAAGCCGCACACCTTACACCGAGTACCCCTCTCCAGATTATTTGTTCTGCACTCAAGACCAAAGACGAGTCCAACTACCTTTTAGATGGTCAAGACAGACAAGAAGTACCCATAAAAATCCTCATGACCGAATACCGAGCATCGCCAACCCTCGAAGGACCTCCTGGTAATTTCTCTCCTTACCATTGGATCCAGAAATGACCAGAAAGGGAATATTGGACCAAAAAGCCCATTTCAGGTAGGACCCACAGGTAAAAAGGTATAAATAGCACACTGTTCTATGCATTAATTACGCATTAAATTATTCTCTAAAACCCTGACATCACAGTGCTGACTTAGCCATCAGAGTGTCTTTTATAGGTCCCCTACGCCGTCCTCGGAACCCTTTCAGAGCAAGAAAAGATTTGTTAAATATCATACGTACGAACCTTTCAACTGAATTGCAAATTATAGTTTGGTCCCATAAAAACACATTACAAAATCATGCTTATAAATGGTTATAATCTCTAAAAACAAAATATAACACGTGTCCAAATCATTCTTCTATGGGAGCACGTCCCCTACTTTCGTGAACATGATCACATCTTCCAATAAATTAAAACAATTACTGTTTTAACTTTATTTTCTACCCAATATAATTCTCACGTGTCTAAATAATAAATTTCAAAGCGAGAGATTCTAATTTCTTCAGTAAAAAACACATTTTCACATAAATAAAATCGTAACAAGTATAATTACATAATAAATTAGTAATTACCTCGAAACAAGTTAAAAGCAATCACATATAACGAAGTCCTACAAAAACTTAGGCTATGAGTATTTCTTGAAAAAGTAACTTCTAATGAAAGTTTACAAATGCTTTGTTTTCAACCACACTTTCATCCACAACTTTGTTTTCCCTAATTGGTGGCCTTTACCCAAAGATAAGGTTGAGTGAGAAAGACATGGCAACATGGAAAGACATAGTGAATGTGCTTTTTCGTATATGACCAACAACGAAAGTGCGTTTGTGAAGACAATGGTACTTTGTTTTAAAATTCATTGTTTCTTGTTTCTGTCCTTCTTCACCAAGATATTAGATATATAGGTAAAATCAGAATTATATGGACCCATTCCTAAAAAAGAAAATCATTGGTCTAATTCTAGGGTGCTAAATTGTTAATTTGTATTATCGTATTAGACAGGTCTAAAATAAATTAAGGTTGTAATGGGTTGAAAGGTCATGTACAATTTGAATGTATAAATCACTGACCAATTCAACTTGTTTACGTGTTATTCCGGTAGTGTATCTTCTTTAATTGTTGATGTTTGAAATATGCATTTAAATAATTTATTAAATTAGCTTGTACAAAAATTTTAATTAGTTGATCTAAATACTGAAATAATTATTATGTATATTTTGATGGTTTTTAGCAAATAACTATTTTGCATGATGGACAAAGTGAAATACCAACCCAATTTTAAGAAGAAGAAAAAAAAAAAGAAAAGAGAGAGAAAGTATAAGGGGCTGAATTTGAAAGTATGATGACAATAATAAGTTTCAAATTTTAGATCTCATGTCTACCATTAATGAGTTGTTGAATTGATAGGATCATTAGGCAAGACTATAAATATAAACGATAATTAGACATATTTTCTTTTAGTATGTGTAAACTATAATTTTCATCATGAAAGTTTTAATGATAGCATCTAAAATTAAGGAAAAAAATTATCATATATACATTTATATGTTTATCGGTCTCTTAATTTAAGTAATTATCATTATTTTAGTTCATAAATAAAGCACGCTAATATTAATATTTAAATTTTTATACTAAAATGAATTGTCAATATATTTTATTAAACTGAGGAAGTAAAAAATAACAATAGCTAACACTTTTAAAGATCAAATTGAAAATTCACTCTCTTGCTGTGAAATTTCATATTCTATATGGGAGTAAATTATTTTAGTTTAGTTTAGTTTTGTTTACGAACTCTCACGTTTGTGGGATTATTGAAGACAGTTCGTCATTTTCAAATAATTTTGATACGTTTCTTATTTTATGATTATTATTTTTACTGACAAAGAAAAACATGTTTCCTTAAAATCACTTCGCTCTGGCTGCATAGTCGTCTATACATATATAAATAAAGTTTATAAAATTAAACAAAAGTAAATTTATTTATACTTAGTTCAATGGGTATTATAATTAGGTATGTAATACAATTTGGTACGCTTTCTTTTGGCCCGTCCACCATTTGAATCGAAATAAGTGAACTACATTTGGTTTGTTCGTACAAGAAATGTGAGTTAATCTTTTTCATCCGCTCTACATAACATTTAACATGTGAACTTGGGAACCGGCTCATTCAAATAAAAGATTATTCATTTCATAATTTTCTTTCTCGGTTATAACAATAAAAGATTGTTCATTTTATAATTTTTTTTTCTTAGTTAATATTTTAAGAACCTTATTTTATTTAATTAAATTAGTAGAAATAATAAATTTTATAATCATATTTTTTATATAAATATCATTTATCATTTTATAATTTCTAATTTTTAAATACAAGTCCCTTAAAAATTTCATAACAAATGCATATAACTAAAATCACAACCAAAATTAAATTTCAAGTTATTAAAGTTGTAGAAAATAAGAACCGATAAAAAAAGTCTCTCGAAAATAATTTTAATTAATGACAAACCCTCACAATACTCATATCAATAGACACATAATAAGATATGGATACATTTTGAGGCAAATCCACACAACATGGGTTATGTGGATTAGCCCATCCCATCCTATTCTTGGTCTCTGTGGGTTATACGAGAGAAAGTAAGTCAGCAGGTCAAACTACTTAGTCTGTCCAACACTTTTTTTCTTATGGGTTGCCTACATAACCTATCCCCACATTGTCATTCTTAAACTGAGCTAAATAATTAAAATATTTCTCATTATATTATATATAAGTATAGGATAATCTAAGTATATATATATATATATATATATATATATATATATATATATATATATATATATATATACACACACACACACACACATACACTTAATGATATATACACAGGGACTCCTGCTTAAGCTAAAGATTCTCGTTTGAACTAAACTTAAATAGAGAGAAAAGTGAGTGAAATTGTAGTTAATTTTGCTTGAGTAGATTTCTCTCGTTTGAGCTAGGGGTTCTCGCTTAAGCTAAAGATTCTCGCTTAAGCTAAAATAGCAAATTTTCACCTTGTTCTAAACATCCAAAAACCAAGACCATAAACCATTAAACTTCACATGCACTCACTAATTCAACACATCAGAACACAAAAATTACAGCAATTCAACCTATCAAATTATAACAGGCAAGACAAAATTACTTCCATCAAAAAGAAAATAGCTTCCCTCACCTTGTGGTGCAAAAACGATATTTCTCCTTCTCACAAAAAGCTCTAACACTAAAAACTCGTAGGAGACTTCTAGAACACACAGAGAGCATGGATTAGAGACACATTCGATTCTTTGGAATCACACTTAAAAGAAGATCCTTCAAGAGACCTAAAAGAGCACATGCAAGGGGGAAAAAGTTCTTGCATGTGTGAACCAAAAACAACTAAGGGAAAAAGGGATCGTCACTTACTTTGAATGGGGTGAGTAGCAAGGAGTTTAGGAGCTTCTCCCTTCTGATTGAGTAGCAACTCATGGGTAAGGAAGAATGAGAGAAAATTTTGAGATACTAAAGAGGAAGGAAAAGGAAAAGGGAAAGGAGGGAGGTTAGAACGTGGATAAAGGTTTTGGTGGTGTTGATTTTGTGAAGAAGGAGATAGGTTTTACATTGAAAATATTAAATACCTTTTTTATTAAGTTTGTAAATTTATATTTAAGTTAAATTAAATTTGTAAACCGATTTTACAGAAGTAATATAAATTATGTCTTTATGGAAGTGAGTTTTCAGTTAAAAAATTTAAGGTTAACTATGTTTTTGGTCTTGAACTATAACACGATTTTTGTAACATCCATAAATTTTATAATGCAATAATATACGATGCATTACAATCATATTTTTTATAAATATTTTATTGTTTAACATATATATATATATATAACTAAAAATTATTATTATTATTATTAGACATAATGTAGTTATAAAGAAAAAAAAAGAAATAAGAATAATAATAAATAATAAGTACTACTACAATAATGATAACAAATATTTAAATAAAATAGTAAAAATACTCAAAGGATAAAGTAAATAAATAAAGATAATTTTTTTAGTTAGCAAATAACATTTATAAACCGAAACACCTTCTAAATATATATTGAAGGAGCTAATGTATCGTCATATGTATCTAGCTTACTTTAGGTTTTAGCTTTTAGATATTTATTAACTTAACATACATAGAATATAGTAATATATATGGCTTTAGTTAGTTTTTCTTTTATTCCTTTTCGATATGTAGGAATTCAGGATGTAGAGAATATAAAGAATGATGATGGATAAAATTTAAGTATAAACTGTTAGTTACATTAAATGTTTAAGAGCTTTCTATAGAAAATTCAGGATGGAGATAAATCATATCTAACCAAAATCTAAAGAAATTGAATGCAAAAGTGTATCTATATATCTATGTATAGATTAAGATGTTTATAAATAGCAAAGGTTCAAACGACTAAAAAAAAAGACATTGAGAGTGAAACGAAGCAATACAATGAAGTGAAAAATAAAAACAAAGAAGGCATAGTTAACAAGAAGAGCCAACAATGCGAGTGTATAAAAAGGAGAAACGTGCACTTATCTCTTACGATCTTTAAGGTAAGGAGATGAGACATTTATCATTTTATTTTTTTATTTTTTGTATTTTTTATCTCTTCATAATTATTTTTATTTCTATATTTACCTTAACTGAGGTGTCCCTAATCTCATTCTAATTTATATTTAGTTCTAATTCTTATTTATTTATTTGTTTATATTCATCTCCAGTTTTGTGCTAGTCATATTTATTTAATTTATATTATTCTCATTTATTTATTTATTTATATTTACCTCCAATTACGTATTGATCCTCGTTATTTATCTATATTTGTTTTCATATATGCACTAGTCCTATTTATTTATTTATAGAATTATATGGTTTAATATCAAAATAAAATTTATGATAAATAAAGATCTGATTGTTATAGTTAGAGGTACGACCTTGGGAATTTAAATGAGTGGATATTACTCAAGATGAGATGTTCTTGGGTTACTTTGTTGGTCATGATAAGACTCATTTATCTCGACTAGTCACTACAAAATTAATTAAATCTTTATGAAGTATGATAAAAACTCAGTTTCATGAATTTGAAAGAGTTTTCATTTCATTTTATTTTATTTTATTGAGATATGTTATATTTTTATGTGATATTTGTCCCACTTTCCTATTTTGTGGTTGTGTATAAAAAGAATATTATAATCTCATCGTAGATGGCTGCCCCTAACATGTCCGACCCATTCCTTACCAATATAGTAGCAGTATTTATGGGAAACACATGACAAACTAATGTGGTAATAATTCGGTAACGTTTTAAGGAACTGAAAATTCTACTATTACATTCCTAAATGCTCCAAATGCATTGATTATCCTGGAAGAACATATTGGAGTCACTTTTTATTTACCCCCAATAATCCAAGTGAATCCTATCCATAACCTTTTTTTTCCACATGTTTAAAGGTTAATCTACGAGAGGAAAACTGTAAATAAATAATACTTCTTCCTCTTCTAGTGTAGAAAATCTAATATGTACCAAATGATGTAAATTTAAGATGCATACAATACTGCAAAATATATAAATATATGTGTATGTGAATATTTTAAGTATGTTATATGTTATTGTAAAATTATGTGTTAAATTTTTTTATAAGTATAATATAGAAAATAATAGTAACAAAAAAAAAGTAAATAAAGAAATTGGTTGTCACAATTTGGGTTTTGGTCCCTACTTTAAAGTTTGATTTAATTAAGTCCATCTTCTTTCGAAATGCATGGAATTGGTCCCTAATAACTAACGACATTAACTTTTTTCATGGATGCGGCAAATAGAGTGACACCTTATCCTTATGCCTTCTTCTTCTTCTTGATCTAATTAAGTCCATCTTCTTACGAAATGCATGGAATTGGTCCCTAATATTCATTACCTTCATCTTACTCCTTATCATTTTTTTACACTCAAAAGCATCAAAGCCACCATCATTCACCTCCATTTTCAATCATCAACTTTGCAAACTTACCTATCAAACTCCACATTTCATCTTCAATCTCCATTCCTTCTCTTCCAACGTTGATATACACCTAGAGAATTTCACCTATGTGCCTCCATTCCACCTTCATCCTCTCTTTGTCAATTTTTGATTTCGGTCCATTCTTCCCTAACGGAACAAAAAATTTCCAACAAAGAAAATTACCATTAGTAAAAATCACATCAAAATAAGAAAAAAAAAAAAAGAAGGAAAAGGTGAAGGGTGTAGAGAAATGGGTAAGGAAGAGGAAAATTGGCGACACTATAGAGGGAAACCCCAAGTGGAGGTTTGGTCTCATGTTCTTCTACGATGGTACACTTGAACGATGGTGGCGACTCCTCCAACCAAAGGCGTGGTAGCAACGACGGATGGTGGAAGCACTTTTCTGGTCCCCATGACTAGTTAATGTCATTCACTATTGAGGACCAATTCCATATATTTTGTAAGGAGAGGGACTTAACTAGATTAAACTTTGAAGAAGGGACTAAAACCAAAATCGTGTTAAAGTTTAGGGACAAAATCATAATTAATCCAAACATTTATTGCACAAATGTGTTTTTAAAATGATTAATTATGCCATGAAAGTAAGTTTATTATATATACTAAATTAGAATATCCATACCAAAAATTAAACATAGCCTATACCTTTGTCTAAGTTTCGGTTCTAAATTTAAAAAATAAAAAACAAAACCATGTGCAAAAACAATTTTAGAAGTTTTTTAATTCGTGATACAAACTTACTACTCTAGTCTTGGTTTGTTGGAAGATGACTCCTTATCAAAATAAATAATTTTAGAAATGGTTAATTTTATTATATTGTTTTTCAAATATTTCTATTTATACATTTTCAATTTTTTTCAGTCAAAATTTTTAAAATTTTAATTTATTTTGAAATATTTTTACTCTATTAATTTATTTTCATTCAATCTATTTGTCTTTTTCTTTATGGAACAAATCATAAGTGAGCTTTTAAAAATTCGTTTTACCATAGTTAATACATTCCATCAAAGTCACAAGGAACAAAAAAAGTAATATGAACTGTATAAAAGACTAGTAAAAACACGTTTATGTTGCATTTTGGATGCATTTTGCATGCTATTTTATTTTAATCAATTAAAATTTAATATTTGTATTAATAGTAATTTTATATACATTTTAAAATATAATATATGTATAGTGTGTGTGGATTTTGGTGTACTATTTTTTTTGTCATTAACTAATGTATTTCTTTCCTTTTGTTTTCCGTTTATTTAGTTTCTCTATAATAATGGTTATATTTTATTCTGGGTTTTGCGTCAACGGATGTATTTCGTTTGTGATGTTTTTTGTTTTGTATATCGAAATATATAACATAAGGTTAGTCATCATTATTAAATGTTGTGATTTTAAAAAGAGAATATTAATTAGTGCTCTGGTACTGATTAAATAATAAATGCATATTAATTTTATCTATTTTTATATTGAAAGTTAGAATAATTAATTTTATTAATTAAAATAATATAAATAGATATAACTGATTTTTAAATATAAAAATATCTTTTAAAATCTCTAAACAATAAAAAAAGAATTTTGGAAATTCAATTAAATATCAAATTAATACTTTTATTTTTATTTTTATTTTTTGTAATTTTTTAGATATTTATTATTATTTTTTGTTAATTCTTTTGTTAATTTAAACATTTTATGTTTAATTATATTTTAATTTTTAATAATATTAAAATATAATTTTTTATTATTTAATTATTTTTTAACTTTTATTAGTAAATATTAAATAAATAATATAATAATTATATAATATTTATGGTATTCTTATCTTTTTAAATAAAGTAAAATTGCATTTATCGTTATTAAATCAGATTTCATTTAATATTATAATTAATTATGTATAAAATGTTCTTACGCAAGACCCTATATATAAAAATAAAATAAGAAAAAGTCTTTGTGATCCAAACGTAAAAAGGTCTTATATTACATGTTTGAATTAAAATTTGCAACGTTAACTTTACATTAGAAAACAACTCATGTTTTGACTTCACAAAATTGTGTTCTAGAAAGAAAAAAATATCAACGTACTTTTTAAAGTAACTAACAGTATGTCATGAAACAGAGTTAATCACACCAAATTAAAACTCAAAAATGACTTAAATTCCTGAAATTGTTTCTTACAGTTTTATTAATCCTTTAATTTTTTTTTATAGAGAAATTGGATTTATAGATTTTGAGGTAATGAAAGTGGTATATTCATATTTTCTCTAGTTTTAAAATATATATTCATTTTTCTTATGTTTCTAATAAAATGATATTTACATTTTTTTATAATTTTTAAATAAGCATTCGTTAAAACTCTTTACTTTAAAAAATTAACTCTCTAAATTTTGCGAGAGTTTTATTTAAGTTATTAAAATCATAATTTTTTTATTGTATCATATGTTGTTATGTTGTTACTATTATCATTTTAGTTTCATACTAAACAAAAAGTTAAATCAAGTGATGATAAAACTTTACTCATCATTTAAAAACTAGGATGGAAATATAAATATTTGAAAATAATAATTATATGATATATACGTTAGATACTTTGGGGACTCTTTTCCGTATTTCGTAATTCTATATTTCTATAGTTATGATATATAATTTTTTTTTAAATATCATTCTCTTTTATATTCAATGTAATGCTTTATTATATTTAAATCATATGCCTCATATCCTATTGGTGTTAATTATTTGAACATGGATAAAAAATGACAAGCTTAAGAAAATTATTGGATAGTGTACCACGTGTTATGGAAAATTAATGTAATATCGTGTCGGTGAAGAATTTCTATCTTACCATTCACGCATCCTTGTTCCAACTTAGACCAATCATGTACATTAATCTATTCTAATGGTATTAGTTATTTTCAAATTTTGTTATTACAAAAGCTAATTTTATTTTAGTATAAGATCGTTATAAGTAATAAAGAATTTCTGCGGGTACTCCACAAATTTATATATTACTAAATTTGTTTTTATTACTTACATGCAATTTTAATATTTATAAGAAATTAATAGCACATTTCATCAATCCTCTAATATTTGATAATTTTGGTTCATAAGTACTGTGTCATTCAATTGCTAACAAATTTTTTAAGTGTCCATATAATAACAATAATAATAATTACGTATTTACTTAAACTATTTATTATAAGGCTTAAAACAAACTTTGACTATACTAATAAAAATAATAATATTTTTTCTTACTAATTACATGGGACCAAAATTACCCATTAACTTTAAGAGCTAAAAGAAAATTTTAATATAAGATCTAGCTAAATCTTATAAAATTATTTGGTTAAATAAAAGTTACTTCTTACTAATATACTTGATTGTGTGATCAAATGTATCCACTAAAACAAAAAAGGAATAACATATTAAATAGGAAAAGTTGTGCATAATATATATATATATTCTACAATGACTTATAATTAATTGGAGTAATGAAAGTTAACACCATATTTAAAATTGAAAATATCTAACTAATCTTAATATTTAGTTACTTATTAAGTTAAAACTATTTCATGTAAAAATGGTACACTGTATTTGATGATAATGGAGGAAGTTATGATTATTCAAAAAGAAAAAAGAAAAGTTGTTGGATTAATTAATGAATTAATTAAAAAGCTAACTGAGGCAGGTTTCATTAACTACTATTATTATTAAGATGAAAGTTAGGGTAGTGAGCGAATGGTGTATAGGTTTGGAAAAAAATTAGCCGTTGGTGATTTGAAAGGCGATGAAACATTGATGCATAAATTAAGAAGACAGTAACGTTGGTGTGTTGTTGCAAATGTAAATTCTTAGGGCACATGATTATTTCAATTATGTGATATTGAAAGATTAGTTGAAGAAATTGATTGGTCTCTGACAGCTATTAGATAAAGGAAAAAAGGTTTGAAGAAATTAGAAATTGAGCTGCCTAACCTTGTCCTTTTCCTTAACATATTTATATCTGTCCTTGTCAACTTTTCTCTTCCACTTTAAGGCATGTCCAAATCATATGGGTGTGGATCATTACATTCTTGTCATCGCCACAAACATGGGTATTAATAGGATAAGGTTGTTGGATTTACCAAACCTTAACATAAACATCCATCTTTGCTAAACAAACTCTAACTCTATATGTTTTACTTTTCACCAATTTAACTAGTAATACTACAATGCACAAAATACTTTTTTTAATATTTAAATTCCTATAAGAAATAATATACTGTAATGAATAATTTTCTTAACTACATTTTAAATTGATGATAGATCTTTTATTCTGTCATAAAATTTAGTTTTAACTATTAGATAATTTGTGTTTTAAATATTATAATTTAGTTTAAAAGGTAAAAAGGATAAATTGAACATATAAGTGATTAAAAATATTCAAATATACAAATATTAACAAATGGATTTTAAGCTTAACTTAATCTTATAAAATTGACTAGTAAGGTGAGATTTGTATTTACTTATATAATGTGAATTAATTTTATTTCTAGTCGATATTAGACTTTCAATAATTCATTCCGAACCCGAATAACGAGAAAACTTTTCTCTTATATACGATACCATCAGACGCACATTCTTTGGGATCAGAAATCGTGTAAGTGAAAGATTAATAAGTGGTCTTTGATAATTGTTTGATAGGGAATGAAACAATAAACACAACTAGCATTAAATTTTGTTAGGAAGGATCTAACTCATGATTGTGAAATCATGTTAAAAAATAGACTTTAAATCTAACTCAATTATATAAAATCGACTTGTAAAGTAAGATTTGTATCCTTTATATATTTGAAATAACTTTATCTTTGACAATATGAAACATCCAACAAACAAATGAAGATAGAAAATAGAATAATGTAAAATAGTTTAGAAAAACTTTTTAGAGGATTTTTAACAAGTTGTTAAATAAGTTCAAGATTTTATGTTAGGATAAAATATGTGTGTTTAGATATTGATGAACTTTTTCTCACAAAACTTTTATGAAAGTGTTACTAGTGTTTAGTTGTAAAAAGATACTTTCTTGCATTATTCATATCCATGATGTGACACTTGTTTATACTTTGATGTGAACTTTTTTAATAACATGCATAAAGTAACTACACGAACTTAAATTACACAGTTAATAAGAGCAAGAACAAGAAATTTTCTTAAGAGATAAAATAAAATTGTAATGAGAAAAGGAAGAATAAAAGTATAGATAAATAAAAAGAATTGGTGGTAATAATGGAAGTGAGCAATGGTATCCAAAGACAAATGAGTGAATGGTGATGATGAAGCAAGGGAAACAAGACAAGTGACATATATAGTGGCATGGCACAACATAGGGGTTGCCATCACTTTCACTAGGGTTACCATTATAAACTTTCTCCATTGCAAAGAATCACTAACACAGTGTGACCTCACAACATTGGAAACAGGAGATATATATGGTTGTTGGTGCTTCATTTTCTTTCACAAGCACTCTCTCTCTCTCTCTCTCTTTTCTCTAATGCTCACCATGTGCTCATGAAGAACAAATTAACACAATTGATGCGTTTTTGCTGTTGCTACATTGCAAGTGTCTTCACTGTTCTAAGCCATAATGTCAACCCGACCATTATTCCCAACCAACATCATCAACCATTTTTCTATTCTTTTCTTCCTTATAATGTTTGTGGATTGATCGTATTTGGTTACGTGCATTGTATTTGTGGAAATGATCCATTTGTAGTAAGCAATTTAGGTTTGATTTTTATCATATGTGATTACTAGTTATATGAGTCATATTACTGGAATAAGATCGGTTCGTAATACCATCTTATAAACCAGTTTTATAAATCAGTTTTTAATTCATGACTTATTTTGAAATCATGTTAAATAGTTTGACATGTTTTTTTTAACTAATAATAACATTAGTTTACTGTACATAGATTCAAATCTTATCTTAAAAATAAATTTTTGTGAATTTAAAATTTATTTGTTAACCTGGTATCATAGTTATTTTAATAAAATTTGTATATTTATAAATCAATTTTATGAAATTGAGTTAAATTTAAAATTTATTTCTTAACAATTTCTCAATCAAATTATTAAGTATTTATTTTCTCTACTTTCTAAAAGTCGTGTAAAATATTCTTATGCAACAAAGAGTTTTTAGTAAATTATAGTATAATTTTCACATGGTGAAAAGAATGTTTTATATAACTTTTCCAAAGTACTATAATTTAATTTAAATATAGAATATGATTTTTTACAATAATTTGAAGACAAAATATATTTACTCAAAATTAAAATATCACTAACCTTCGATCTAAGTTATCTACTGTTATGTATTTGTAAACATTGTCACAATGTCACCGCCAACAATTTAGGAAAATATCATGAGTTTATGAACAGGACCACATGGGAAATGTATAGGAACATTCCATCCTTCGTCACCCATGCTTTCATTTAAAAAAATAATAATAATTTAAGAATTGTTGTTGTTGTTTTCCCCTTGCATTTTTGCTAAAAGGAGCATTGTCTGAGTCACAAGGTTGTAATTTTTTTAAACTTTGACTCATCTCATTTGGATGAAAACCGAGCATGACCATAGACACCACTAAAAACAGTGAAAAGTTTCTTGCTACAATGCTGCTAAATTGTATGATAAAATGTCTTGTCACACATTCATTGGTACTTGTGTATAAAACTAAGTAAATAGCTTGTACTTGTTTCATAAGAAAGTTTGAAGTTTCTTCCACTGTGAACACAGTTCCTGATTGAACACATTTATTGCTTTCAGAACACATACAGTGTGAGAAAAACTAGTTAGGGTTGGGTAAGCATTGTTCTCATATTCCAGCCCAATAGAAAAAGAACTGCATCATTTGAACCAGATCTTGGTGCTCGCAAAATAAAAATGAAACCATGTTATGTTTATGTGGTTTGTATCATAAGAAAAAAGGTATTGTCCATTAGTTATGGATAATCTTTGTGTACTATTTCAGACATTATAATTTTATGTCATTCCCTTATTCGAGTACTTTCCATCTTTATTTTCCAACACTCAAACTTTGTGAAATTTGGCTTTGAAATCATTATTGCATTACATAGAATAAAAATAGAAAGAAAATTTTTATATTTATAATTTTTTTTTAACGTTTTGATCCGGTGAATAAGTCATAATTTATTGCCCTCTCCAGACACCCTTGATTCTGCTGAATCTTCTGTGGTTTTGGAGGTTAAACATTAGTTTTAGAGCGTGGTTGGATAAATTTTCATGTAAACGTTTTGAAGAAAAATAATAAAATTAAAAATAAGTTTCTTTTTTATAAATAAGAATTTGAAAAAGCTAATATAAATTTAATTTTATGTATTAATTTTAATTTATAATTTTGTTTAGTTTACTTTTTGTAAAATCCTAGAAAATAGTATTTTAGAAGTGATAGTGGTTTATAATATAGTGAGACTCGATTATTATAATATTAAAAAGTTTTAGTATAAATAGAATTGTTATAAACGAGTTTTATTATTTTAAAACACATCATCTCTTTAGAAATGACTTTATTAGAGCTCTCTGATTTCTCTCTAAGAGTTCTACTTTTCTGGTCATCTAATTAAAGAATCAAGACCGTAGGATTGATCCTCTCGGTGAGCTCTTCAATTTGGACCGATCAGTTTCTCCGTTCGCGTAAGTTAAATTTTCGCTGTCTTTTTGGTCTTTTATGTTTTTTGTTGCATGTAAACCCTCTTCCGCTTGCATGCATTGTTTTATATATCAGTACGAGTCTCTGCTGATCAATGATCATAATGGTATGTCTTGATCGTTCTTGTGATGTTTTTATGTGTTGATAGAGCATCTTGTGAAGTTAGAGACGTCTAACGTTTATAGAGTTATTTAAGCAAGATACCAGGTAAGGGAAGCTAATTTCTCTGTCTTAATTCCTAAACTTGTTAAGAATGCATATTGTGTGTTTAATTTGTGATTGATTGATATATCTTATATGTGGAATTGCTTGTGATTTTGAAAACTATGAAGATGTGTGTTTTTCCTGTTAATTGAGAATAATTGGTGGTTTAGATGTGTTTTACATTCAATTGGTATGAATAATTAGATAAAATTGATGTTTGATAATTGGATGAGCTTTGCACTGGTTTTAGAGTGGTATGGGTTGGCTGAAGATGCATAAAACATGTTATATCACTTTCTGTATAATTTTGTAGAGTTGCACACTCACTAGGCGAGTTATACTAGTTATGCATACTCGCCTAGCGAGTTATACTCGTTGGGTGAGTGAGTTAATCTGCAAAATTATGTAGAACACTAATATGTAGAATTGTGCAGATTCGTTGGGCAAGTGCTACTAGTTGGGTGAGCATGGGCTAGTGGCTGGGCGAATGCTACTCGCTAGGCGAATTTCCAAGTCAGGAACTTCCAGACCTGGACTAGTGGTTGGGCGAGTGGTACTAGCTGGGCGAGCATGGGCCGGTGGCTAGGCGAGTGCTACTAGTTGGGCGAGTGAGTCAGAGCCTGAAACTTGTATTTTTGAGTTAAATTGGGTGGTTTTAGAAGCTTTGTAATTTTTATGAATGATATGATATGAGATTGTTTATATGAGACCGAGTGGAGATTAGTTGATGCTACCCCAAGGAGGATTAGCAATGATTGTGGTAGTGACTGGATCTGGCCTCAATGAATGTATCCAGATTAATTGAGTCGTAGTTTATAAATATATGTATGTGAATATCTACATGTTTGTAGTTATTAGATATATCAATATTATATGGTTTAAGAAAATTCTTTAAAAGTCATTAGCTTACCCTTCTTCTGTGTTTCTGTCTTGTGTTATATGTTTTCCTTTTGCAATGATCATCCATTCAGTGGGAGCAGTTGCGGTTCCAGTTTTAGAGACACCTCTGGAGGTTGAGGAGTCATCTTTTAGGTCGAAAGGAGATCTCAATGGGAAGTTGTTGTAAGTGGTTAGCTTGTGTTTAGAGTTTGAAATGTTTGGTATGTATAATTGATATATTTATATAGTCCGATCATTTGTAAGACTGTATTGATATACTTTATACATTTGTTTATCTATTTTGAACACTAAGGTGAAATATCCTATTTATTAGTTTTAAAAGCTGTTAAAATTGGAATGTTACACTTTTTCATTTATAAATGTTTATAAAATTATTTTTTAAAATTAAATAGGAAAAAAATAGCATAAATAATTTAGTAGTGTAAAAATGAATGAAAGAAAAACTCGCTTTATAGGCATGTGCTTTTTTTTTTCTTTTAAGATAAAACTTTGAAACATAATCTTAATTGAATCCTTAAAAAACAAAAATTAATAGACGGGACAAAAGAAAGGCTAAAGTGTTCAAATTTTCGCTCTAAACATTTTTACACGTATTGCATTTTTTGTGTGACGATGAGATTATAAAAATAATACAAATATAAAAAATATATATTCATTTAAGCTATTCCCATAGAAGAATTAATTTACAATAAGTTCTTTGAGTTCATAATTATATAATAATAGTGTTGTGATTGTATGCTTAATAAATGGGTAAGATTTAGCGAACGGTGAAAATAGAATGGGGAATAAAGTTTATTGATTTTTTATATATTAAAGGATAAATTGGATAACAAAAATGTAATAAAGAGATGTTCAGCAATTAAGAGGGTTCATATAGCATATGTCAACAACACAATTTAACTGCTCCAGTCAACTTAAAAAACACTGGTCATTACTTCCTGCACCCTACAATTACTAACTATACGGAATAATGATAAGAAAAGACTCAACATTTTTTATCACTGCACCACACTCCTGTCATCGCCTTTGCCTTTTCAACCATCACTGCTGCTGCAAGAAAGAAGAAGGCGGATTTCTTCCTGCACCTCCAAGTATTTCTTTTGCACCTCCAAAAATTTCAAAAATACCATTTGATCATTTGAGCGAAGTCACGTAGATCACACTTCCAAAATTGTTTTCGGATGTCGACTTCCGGTGAGGAATACTTTCGGAAGTCAAAATATATAATCGGAAGTCGACTTTCAAAAGTTAAAATATATTATGGAAGTCGACTTCTAGAAGTCAAAATATATCACCGGAAGTCGACTTCCGAGAATCAAAATATTAATTTCCGGAAGTCAAAATATACTACCAGAAATCGACTTCCGGAAGCCAAAATATATTATCGAAAGTCGACTTCCGAAAGTTAAAAACAAAATATATTTTTTATTTTCGTTGTTTTTATTTAAAGTTTAATAATATTTTTGTTTTATTTATTTTTATATTTATATTTATTTTTCAGTACATTAAATAAAAATAAAATTATATACATATATATTAATATTTTTTTTTCAAATATATATTAAGAAGTATGAAAACATAAAAAATAAATAAAATTAAAAAATAAAAAAAGTCATTTAAAATTTAGAAAACATAAACTTTAAATAAAATTAAAAATAGTTAAAATAAAAATAATATTTTTTAATATAAAGTTTAAGTATTTTTAATTTATTTTATTTCTTACATATTTTTAATATAAATTTAAAAAGTAAAATTTTATATATATATATATATATAATTTTTTATATAATGTATTAAAAATAATTAAACTAAAAGATAAAATTTGAAAATAATATTTTAACTTGTGAAAATTAACTTTCAAAAATAATTTTGAGGATGTGATGTCGGTAATTTTAATAATTTCGGAAAGGTCTTTTCAAAACGTATTTTATATATTTCAGAAAGCTCTTTCTATAATATATCTCATTAGAGATGTTAAAAAACTTGTTTCGGAAGATATTATTTGTGTTTCGCAAAATTTATTTCAGAAAACATTTTATGAAATACATTTCATGAATTTTGGAAAACTGATTCCAAAAATTCTGTTTTGAAAATCTGATTGTGGAAATTTTGTTCCGAAAAATTGTTTAAAAAATTTTATTTCAAAAATTCTGAAAGTTCTGTTCCAAAATGTTTTCACAATATATACTCTGGAAATCACTTTTCATTTTGAAAATTTGTGAGAGTGCACAAATAAATTGTGAGAGTGCACAATTTGAATTAAAGGCGGAAAACATTAGCCCGTAGCAAGCCGACCCAATTTAAATTGAGCTGAATTGACAACCTTAAATTGTAGAAGATTGGTTGATCGATATATATATATATATATATATATATATATATATATATATATATATATATATATATATATATATATATATATATATATATATATTAGACTCACTCTTATATCAA
>Ga0214542_1004446_pt1 | contig 27781 bp, 24 predicted proteins | sample CNSS1metaG_FD_160096 | JGI IMG/M metagenome (GOLD analysis project Ga0214542, IMG submission 160096) | Root nodule microbial communities from cowpea collected in UCLA plant growth center, Los Angeles, California, USA - CNSS1 | ecosystem: Host-associated > Plants > Roots > Nodule | place: USA...
TATTAATTTTCCAAATCAACCCTTTGCAATCTCCTTAAATTATCTTCTAAATAATCCAATATCTTCAAGATATATTTGTTTGTTGTGGAACTAAAAAGATTCAAGAAGATCTTGTCATATTTAAAAAAAATTGGTAGTTATTATCTTTTAATATTTTATGATATAATTAAATAAGATAATTATTTCAAAATATCAAATAAAATATCTAAAGATATATTTTTCATAAATTATCTTCTATCATAAAGATAAAGAAAACCGCAAGGTCCAATTTTTTTGTTACTCTCTTCTTGGTTTAGCCAAACTTCTTCACTTTTTCAAGCTTTTCTTGTCGTCTTCATGCAATGCTTAGCTTGGATTTTTGTGATTTTAATAATTTCTTATTCTTGGATTTATCTTTAAGGAGTCATGAAGCTTTAAGAAATTTATTTCAACACCTCCATGAACTCAACTTAGCTACAACTGCACTAACACACCTCAAAATATCCAAAGAACATTTATGCAACTAAAAAGCTATTTTTAACATGTTTTTGTATCTCATGCTCAATAAACTCAATTATAGGAAATCCCAATTAAATCAATCACAAATTCAATTAAATACCCATAATTAAACATTCAATGAGGGCAAAAATATGCATTCATCACCATGTTGGCTCGATTTTGTGATTTTGTGCATCTTGGAATGGTTTTGATCGGGGGAAACTAAGTGGTATTGGTTAAGGGATGATATAACATGTATTTCATTGATTTTTGGTGTAACTGATGGTGGAATTCAATAGAACAGTGAAAATGCAGTCTTAGGGTTTTGATGTTGGAGTTTTGGTAGAATAGAGCGTGATAGTTGGTAATTTTTCTAAAACCAATTTATGTTGAAATTAGCTAAGGTGATTCTTGGTGTCTCTAGAGTCATGTTCTTGGAGGGAAACGACTAAGATGGAAATAGGAGAGTATACAAATAGTATAGGAGACTCATCGCTGGTGCAGAAAATCTAGGAAATTGCTCAGAAACTTATGCACCGCCTGGCAGCACGAGACCTGCCACCAAGCGCCATCTTAGTGGCATTAATTTATTGTCGTTGTAAGAGACAGAGCTGGTTCTGGGAAATTAGTGGTCCATGGAGGGAAGGAAATGGAGTCGGGGAACGTTGATTGGTGAATTAGAAATGTGTTAAATGGAGGATTGAGTTGAGATAGGAAGAAATGGGAACTTTAGCCCATTACAGATGTCTGGTTTACTAGTATCAATAAGTGAGTTTGGATGGAAAAACCAAAGGGAAGAGGTTGGAGCATTGGAAGTACTATTAGGTGCCAAATTAATCCAGAATGTAACCACCATTTCTAGAAGTTGAATAATGAGTTAAGAGGGATAATTGAATAATGGTAAACCCAATTGTGTTAAGAGTTGGGAAGGGTATAAAACTGCACAATGAAAAGTGTTAAACCTGAGGGTATGAGTGGTATACATGGGGAAAAACTCAAACTAGGGATATGTGTGTGATTCAACTAACATTGAGTAAATTGTCTTGAGGGCAAAATGAGAATTGGGAGATATAGAGGTTAGCGGGTGGCAATAATACAAATATTAAGGGAATTGACTTCTGGAAATGTGCCAAGACTACATGGAAGGTTAGCATTTGGAAAAGTGCAGGAAAAAAATTCAAGTTAGGGACTGTTCTGGTATGGCGCCTGGCGGCGAGGTGCGAACTGCCAAGCGGGACTAACTATTCCAGGAAAGAGTTTAACGCGAGGCGCCGGGTGGACATGAGGGTCCCGCAAGGCGGTAACTGGACGCAGGGAGTGCTTTGAGGCGCTTAGCGCCAGGCGGTACGCGTCACCCACCAGACTGTCTGGATGTTGGCAACGGCTAGCGGCACATGTCCCCCACTAGGCGATTTTGCTGTTGTAGCTTTGGGTTGTCGATTCCTTAGTCGTGATCTACAAGGCTTTTAGTCATGCTTTAAAGATGGGGTTGCTGGTGTTCCTTGAGTTATGGCTCGGAACGTATCCCTTGAGTTGTGGCTCGGGATAGGGGAAAGCACGTGGTATTCCTTGAGTTGTGGTTCGGAATAGCATCTCTTGAGTTTTGGCTCGGGATGGCAGATGAACACGAGGAACCCTTGAGTTGTAGCTCGGGTTGGCGAGTGTTGCCGGTGTGAGTGTGCTGGTTGTGGCTAGTACGGATAGGTCTAGATATATTGTCCTCCTCAGTAGTTGATTGATGAGTTTGGTAGTCTTCGGACGTTGGGAACTATGTTAGCATTTGGGAACTCCACCTGGCATTACGGTGTATGATCCGTAGAAATGGTTCCTGCACGTGCTCTATCGGTTGTGGTCGATAGGTATGGCAGCAAGTCATCTTGAAGTAATCACTAGAATATGTAGAACACGAATAACCTGGTTGTGGCCAGGTGGTATAAATTTAAAAGATGGAAGTCATTTGGGATGTTTGTGCTATCTTTAGTGATGTGTTGTATATGTATATATCTATATGTTAATATATGCTTTATCTGTTAAGCTCACCCTATCTACTTGCGTGTGGCGATGATCGTATACGCAGTATACGTGAGCAGATGATGTTGACGCAGGTGGTTCTGGTGGAGCTTAGCCATGGAGACGGGATAGCTTGGGAGTTTTATGTTTTTATGTGTTTTATGATTTTGATATCTGATTTAAACTATTATAAGATGTTTGAGACTATTTTCCATATTTTTGATAAATAATGGATATTGGCTTTCATTAATAAAGTTTTAATTTCCCGCGTTTTTAGGAAATGAGGAATTATTAAATGCAACGAGTTTATTATCTTCTTTATTTTTATTAAAAATCCATAATATCTTGGCAAGATGTTATAGGAAACAGCACACCAAAAGCACCAACCAAGCTTAAGCGCATTAATCGTCAAGCTCATGACGTTAAACAAGCACTTCCTGGGAGGCAACCCAGCGTTCTTTACCCTTTCTTTTATTTCATTTTTTTTGCTTTGAGTCTTATTGTGAAATTTTGTGTGTTTGTGAAATTTGGCAGTTAAGTTGAACATGTTTTTCTCTATTTTAAGTTATTGTGCATCAAGCCTTTGATCTTGTCAATGTGGTCTTTAGGTGTTTGCATGCATGTTTGCATAGGTGATGAGCTCCTAGGTTCAAAGGTTGAGAGAAAAAGCATAGAAATAATAACTACTGTAGCTTTGACGCTCATCCTTGCCCTGTACCGCTCAGCCTCAGCGAAAAAAATGACCACTGCAGCTTCAGCGCTCAACCTTGATTTTTGGCGCTCAGCCTCAGCGAGAAAAATACACCTCTATAGCTTCAGCGCTCATCGCCAGTTTTGGGCGCTCAGCGCCACACCAGAAAACCAAAAAACCCTATTTTTATCGATATAGCGCTCAGCGCTAGCTCGAGCATCAATTTTGAATCATTTGGGTTGTATGCACAGTGATTTGGCCCAACATTACCCAACGCTCAACCTCAGCCTTTCTCACTCTCACTCTCCACTCTCCCAATTTCGAGCCACTCCTCCCCAATCCTAAATCTCTCTTAAATTCAAACCATCACCACCACCATTCAATCCTAGCCAGCAACTAGCTCCCTCTCAAGCTAAATGCCCTCCACGAGCTAGGAGTGGTACACATGGAGATGATCTGAGATGTATCTTTAGCCATGCCTGAGCTGCATCTTTTATCTGTTGAGGAAGTCGAGGCTAGAGTAGCATGGCCTAGGGACCAGGTCAACCCTTCTAGAGGAGGAGGAGCGGAGCGGCTTCCTCTGCTGCAGCTGATGATGAGAAGGAGCCCGGTGATGAAGAGGAGGAGCACGACTTCCTCTACTTTAGTTTAAATTTCAGTTTTAACTTTCTTTTAATAGTGTTGAACTTTGTAGCTTGGTTGGTGAACTAATCTCTTGCATTGACTTGGTACTTTTCATGATCATCTTTTGTGCTTGTTATGAAATGATGTTAAATTTGATTGTGAGCATGAGCTTGTGGTTGTTCTCAATTTTGATATAATGATACTTGATTTTAATTGTGATCAATGATTTTGGCATATGTTAGACAATTGTGGAACCCAAACTACCATGTGAGAGGTTGTGCCCCAGAGTTGATTTGTGTGAATGCTATCACTGTGGACTCATAATTGATTTTGCTTGAGTTCATTTGCTAATCATTTACTTGCATGCTACAAATGATCAAGGCCATCTTTCTTTTTCCTGTTATATAATTGAGCCAATCTTTTTCAAGTAGATTTCTTGTGCAAACCCTTTGAGTCTTTGAGCCTTAAAGACAAAATGTGTCATTCATTGAACCCTGAGCATAGTGAAGATTATGACTACCTTACTTTGAGCTTGAGAGAGCAAATGATTGTTAGTCATGAGTATGGTTCAAGTTTGGGGGAGTTATTGATGATATAAGGGAGCATGACAAAATTTGTAAAGTTTTTGGTCCAATTAAAAAAAAAAGAAAAAAAATGCTGCAAAGAGTAAAAATTGGTGCAAGCAAGTTGGGATTTGGTTTCATTTGTTCAATAGAGAAGGGAGAAAAATACTTTCATGATTTGATTAGTTGCTCTCTTAGCTCAAGGTACTTTTGTTATCTTAAAAAACCAAATTTCCTTCTTAGCCTAGCCACGATACAAGCCATAAAAGCCCTTGTGATGATAGCATGCTTATGAAAGTTTTATCCATTTTGAACAAAAAGCAAAGTTAAATTTTGTGACATTGTGATGGTGGAGAGAATATTGTTTATATCCATACACTAGTGGGCTTGAGTGAAACACTTGTTCTTGTGAGAAGTGGTTCCATTGATCAAGTAAACATTTTGCCATGATTGTTGATCCCTTATAAACTTTTGCATGCACTTGTGAAGCTTTTGTTTTGTGAGCACCATAGCTTTAACTTGCCTTGCTAATGAAACACGTGCCAAACAATCTTTCAAATAAGCGCAAGCACAATTGACATTTGTTTTGGTTATTTAAGTATGTTCTCTTGAGTTGGTAGATCATTGCAATTGTGTTGTTCATCTAGGCCAAGTTACCTTTTTGCTTGAGGACAAGCAAGGTTTTAAGTTTAGGGTAGTTAATAATGTAGATTTTTAGCATTATCTAGGCTATCTTTTTCTAACAAAATCAACTCCTCTTGAGCCTTTTACCCACTTAATTCTCACTTTTACTATGCTTTTGTGAATAAATACAATATGGGTTACATAGATCTAATTATACCATTAATCCCCATTTTTGCATCCAATTTAATGATAGGAAGCTTTTGTCTCAAGCTAAAAAAGTGGTCAACCAGAGAAGAAAGAAGAAAAAACACCAAATTTGAAGATTTGAACTTAGCATTTCAAGGCTAAGCGTTAAAATTCAAGGCTGAGCCCCATTCCTCTCGCATTTTCCAATGCTCAACGCCAGAATTCAAGATTGAGAGTTATTCTTCTTGCATTTTTGGGCCTTGGGCGCCAGAAGCCAACGTTGAGCGCTGATTGGTTCGCATTTTTTGGATGCTGAGCGGTGCGAGGACGGTGCTGAGCGACACATGTGCTGATATGGCAAAGTTAAACCTATTTCTTCTGGATTCTTGAGGGGAAATCATCTTTGGTAGTGGGAGACGCAAGAAAACTCATTTTGGAGAGCTTGGAGGTGTGCTAGGGTTTGTGGGAACAGCTTCATCATCCTCTTTGTATCTCTTTCTCTTCCATTTCTTCCATTTGCAAGCTTGAGCTCCATGACAATGGAGAGCTAAACCCATTTTTGTTGGGGTTAGATGTAGCCACTGCACTCTTATTTGCAATGCTTTGAATATATAAATGTCTCTTTCATTGAATGTTAGTCTTCTTGTTTCTTCACTTAATGCTTGCATTGATTTAGCCATCCATTGCATGATTTTTGGTTCATTGGGTGTGGAAATATCCTTTTAAACCTTGATTTGGAACAAGAAAACTCAATGGAGCTTGTACCTAGGAATGGGGCTTGACCCATTGGTTGTCTTAAACCCTAGTGCATAAAGCAAATTTGCTTATTAAGAGTTCAAGGAATTGACTCTTAATAAGGAAATTTAGGCTCAATCCATTAAGGAATTAGGGTTTGAGTAAAATTGTGGGTTGGTATTGGCATATTAATGTAGAGGATGTCAAATTGTAGTTGCATGAGAGCATAGTTGGTGAATTCTAACCTCGGCAATATCAATTCATATCATTTCTAATCTTTTCCATTCACTAAGTGCCTTTAACTTCCAAAGTTCAATTTTAATCATTTATGCAAAATTTAATTTCGTATATGAAACTCAAAATATGGGTTCATTCTTTATTTTAAATTAGTCACTAATTATGCAATTATTTAATATACATGAGTCTCTTGGAAAATGGTATCTTGGTCTTATCGGTTACTACTTGGGCAACCTGATACACTTGTCAGAGTCTTAACACATGCCAAGTTCAACATCGCATTCCATTGTTTCATTGATGGGTTTGCAACAACATAACACCATTTGTCACAAAGAAAGTTATGAAGAAGAGGCAGAAAGCTCATATAAATATGGCATCATATCATTATGTCACCTAGGTAATCTAGATCAAACCATTGTAGGGCAGCTGGTAAATCATGACGAAATGGATCCACTCTTATCCAATTTTCACAAGATAAGTCATGTTATTATTCTATACCCATTTCTCCCTATAGAGATTGGTTAAATATATATATCCAATCATTTAATAATTATTGTGAAAGAGGCATAGGATTTTATTGTAACCTATCATATATGTGAAGTAATCACATCTTTTCCAATAATGAACTCAGATAGCCATCATGTGATAAAATTCAAACATTAATCAAAAGCAATGCACATGTGGAGGAGTATTGATTCTAGTTTCCCAAATGATGATCTACCTGTTGGTACAGCAACTAGACTTTCAACCAATTTGGTCGAGCAACCAGTCTCCCAAATGACGATCTACCTATTGGTTGAGCAACCGGACTCCCACTAATTTGGTCGAGCAACCAGTCTCCCGCATGACGATCTACCTATTGGTTGAGCAACCAGACTCCCAACCAATTCGGTTAAGCAACCAATCTCCCAAAAAAAAATGGTTGAGCTTAAATTCTCCCAAAATTCAATCAAAAATGGTTGAGCTTAAAGTCTCAAAAAATCTAGGTGTATGGTTGAGCTTAAAGTCTCCTAAAATCCAAGCAAATGGTTGAGCTTAAGGTCTCCCAAAATTTAATCAAATGGTTGAGCTTAAAGTCTCCTAAAATCCAGGCGAATGGTTGAACTTGAAGTCTTCCAAAATTCAGGCAAATGGTTATAAAGTCTCCCAAAATTCAATCAAATGGTTGAGCTTAAAGTCTCCCAAAATTCGATTAAACGGTTGAGGTTAAAGTCTACCAAAATTCCGATCAAAATGGTTAAACTTAAGGTCTCCCAAAATCAAGGCAAATGGTTGATCTTAAAGTCTCCTAAAATCCAAACAAATATTTGAACTTCCCAAAATCCATGCGAATGGTTGAGCTTAAAGTCTCCCACAATCTAGGTGAATGCTTCAGCTGAAAGTCTCCCAAAATCCAATGGAATGGTTGAGCTTAAAGTCTTACAAAATTCAATCAAGTGATTGAGCTTAAAGCCTCCCAAAATCAAGGCAAATGTTTGAGCTTAAAGTCTCCTAAAATCCAGGCGAATGGTTTAGTTTAAGGTCTCCCAAAATCCGATCAAATGGTTAAGCTTAAAGTCTCCTAAAATCTAAGGGAATAGTTAAGCTTAATTCTTCCAAAATTTAGACAAATGGTTGAGCTTAAAGTCTTCCAAAATCTAGGCAAATGATTGAGCATAAAGTCCCCTAAAAAATTTGATCAAATGATTGAGCTTAAAGTCTTCCAAAATCTAGGCGAACAGTTATGCTTAAAGTCTTTCAAAGTCCAAATAAATGGTTAAATATAAATTTTCCCAAAATTCGATTAAATGGTTAAGCCTAAAGTCTATAAAAATCCGATCAAAATGGTTGTTGAAGTTCCCAAAAATCTAATATAATGTTTGAGCTAAAACTCTCCCAAAAATCCTATTAAAATGGTTGACCTTAAAATCTCCAAAAATTATGAACAAAATCATTGATCTTAAAATCTTTCAAAATTTAGTCAAAATGATTGAACTTAAAGTGTCCAAAAAAAATCCGAGCAAAATGATTGAAGTTAAAGTCTCCCAAAATTAAATCAAAATAGTTAAACTTAAAGTCTTCCAAAAATCGAAAAAAATGATTGAATCTAATTGAATCTAATGTCTCCCAATAATCCACCGAAGTGATTTTAGGAAACTTTGAGTACAGTTGTCCAATATGCGATTCGAAAAACATATAAGATTTAAATTATACAAATGTATCTCCTAGAAAGTCGCGATTAAATATACATTTCAGTTATTCAAAATCACTTTTAAGCAAGAAACAAATAAATACCGAATTATAAAAAGTGAAGTATTTATTTAAATTCAAACGCTTTGGTCTCCAAAATTCTAAAGTTGAGACTAGTTGTTCAAAATCACTTTTAAGCAAGAAACAAATAAATACTGAATTATAAAAAGTGAAGTATTTATTTAAATTCAAACGCTTTGGTCTCCAAAATTCTAAAAAAGGACTATTGTGTTAGACCCAGAGATTAATAAGTTTGATGTTGATTGACTCAACAATTAATTTTGATTCAAAACAATATCAAATCCCATACTTTTTAAAGCGAAGACTTGAAAGGGTGTATAATAATAGACCGAATAACCAATTTGTCCAACTAGTAGAAAATAGATCAATCACATTTATTGGAATTAATGTTAATAGTTTCACATAAAATTTATAACTAATAAAAATGAGTGACTTTGAAAAGATGGAAGAACGAAGAATAAAAGTCATAATAAAGTATTTTTCAAAAGAGGGAGACAAAAAGATTATAAAATTAAAATAAAAAAACACCGAATGCTTCTAACTAATCAATCTCAATACTTTTTGCTAAAACACTTAAAAATAAAGACAAAGATATTTTGAAGACTAGCCCGTTTAGATTTTGACTTAAATTATTTGTGACTTTAAATCAGATTATTCAATTTTATTTGTTCTTCAATTTAGAAAACTAACTCTCGACCAATAATATATATTAAATTATGCACACCCATGTGTGTTTATGGGCTTAACTTATATAATTTTCCTTATCCACAACTTTCCATAAAAAAATTGTAAATTATAATTTTATCACAAGTAAACAATAGTCAAATTATTCATAATTTAATATAATTTTAAAAATATATTCTTCAATTGTGGTATACATGAATAATGAAACAAATAGTCCTACTTTAATAGACTTTTCTATATATATCTATATATAGACATACTTGCATCCAATTTGAAATCAGAAAAAAAAAATGAATATTAAATGGCGATTCACAAAGGATTATTGCATCAAAAAGACACAAAATGCAATAGCTCATTGCCTCAACATATGATGCTAAGGAACGTATGTTCTAGAATGAGTATAAAAGAGATTAAGAGCATCTTAAAGATCTGTCGCATCTGGCTGGCGACTAGTCATGTGAGATACCACAAACTTAGAGAGTTCATTAATGGCAGCTTGAACCTGATAATCACCACCAGGTTCCCTTTGCCTTGCCCATCTTAGAGTATCTGCACTTAATCCATTGTATTCAAATGCAGCAACAGTAGTCTTTCGTGATGTTGCCAGGGCCTTCTCCAAGTCTACCTGGGACAATGGTCTAGGAGCCTGAACCATGAAAATAGACCTTATCAGAAGCAATCATCAATACAACTGTACAGTTTAATTTTAAAGATAACAATTCCTTGCTTCTACTGCCACTTCCATCCATACTTAATTGCTGTTCAAAAGATTAAGAATTGGCCCAGTGTAATGAAGAGAAATTAGTTGCTTCTACTTCAATATATTTCTTCAAAACTAGAAACTCTATAAAAAGGCTTCATGCATACAAGCACAAAACTGTCATATTGGACACCAATTGATCTTTACGCGGGTCAGAAATTGCTTTCATTGACCAGACACGTTAGCCAATCCATGCAAATATAACTCCATGATCAGGTTCATAGAATAGTTTTAAAAATAGACTTTACTCAACAAAAATGAAAATGTTGTGGTAAAAGAGAATGATGAATCACTCACAGAAACACTTCTCCCTTTCTTCTCTTCATCCAGAAGTTCTCTAATTGGAAAATATGCAGCTTTCTTGCACAGGTCAAATAGATCCGAACCGGTGTAACCTTCACATAAGAAAGCTATATGGTCAAAGTCTATGTTTTCTTCAATCCTCTCACCCTTCAAGATAACATTCAATATCTCAGCCCTCTCCTTTTGGTCCGGAATACCAATTTCAAATGCTTGAGGAAGTCGTCGAAGTATTGCTTCATCAAGTTCTGAAGGACGATTAGTAGCAGCAAGGACCATAACTTGAGCATTCTCTACACAATAAATTAAAAGTTATCATAATTAAAAATCTTTGACAGGTACAAAAAATAATGCTAAATAGAGCAGCATCAATTCACAGGATCTGCATCAGCCTTGGAAGAGGAGAATATAATACGTTTAAAACTTACGATCAGTAGTAAAACCATCCCACAGAGCCATGAATTCAGTTTTCATGTTTAACAAAGCCTCGTGATCTGTTTGACGACGCTGGCCCAAAAAGCTGTCAACTTCATCAATGAATATGATGGCAGGCTGGAGCTTATGAGCTAGGCTAAATATGGCACTCACTGCAAAAAAAAAGAGCAGTTCACCAACAGTAATCCAAATAAAAGACTTCAATAATTCAGATTGTGGCTCATATTGACTCTGTTGTTTTAGACCTAATTAAATTTTAAGTATCTCAAAACTTCGGGTATTTTTAGTTGTTTTTATTAAGAAAATCATTCTATTAAGTGTTTTCTCTGCTAAGTACCCTGCGTTTGATTTTGCTGCCTCTGCATTCCAGATCTATCTCACTGATAAATTCGCTTCTTCTCTCTCAATCTCCAACTCATGATCAACTCACTCCTTCAGGGAGTTGGAAGAGATCGAAGAGGGAAGAAGCGAGTTAATAAGTGGATTGGAGACGGGAAGATGGAAATAACGGTCACACCAACCCATTAACGGCAAAAATCAAATGGTAGGGTATTTAAAAGTAAAAAGTATTTTAAGCGCTCTATAGAGACTTGGTTGAAAAATATTTTTAGGACTGAGTTGAAAATATACAAACTAAGAAAGTACTTAAAACTTAAACAAGTCTTTTAATTATATGCAAAAGAAATAAAACATCCACCAAAGTGGACAAACTCAGATACTAAACAGATAAGATATACAATTGAAAAGGATGAGATCATAACACATAAGGTACAATCCGAACTGAAAACTATATGAATGCATGTAAAAAATAGCACATAAAAGGTATAATAACAATTATGATTACGGAAAACCCTTAAAACAAAAGGGAGGATTCTATGTTCTAACCTAACAAAGAGAATAACTACAATACTCCACCAGCCTGAAATAAGGGGACGAAATTGAAACGACAATACTCAATGTCAAATTGCCTTAATTTGTAAGGACTGGAAACGTGGGCTATGACTTTAAAGCAGGCCTAAGATTTGGAGAATGTAGGAGAGGAGAAACAAGGGTGTGCAAAGGGTGTAACAGAATAAGTTAAGGAGTGAGAGAAGCAGGAGAGAGAGAAAGGAAGTATGGGGAAAGATATTGTGGAATTCTTTTTCGTCCAGGGGAAAGATATTGTGGAGTTCTTTTAGGGATTCACTCTTGGTTACAACTCTCAGCACAAGCACAAAATGCCAACAATAAGATCAAAGCCAGAAAAATAAGAACCTGCCTTGTGGCAACAGCCACACCCAAAATATACCAAATGAATCCTATCCTCCCTCCTCACCCTCCACTTCCATATATCCCTCCCCTGAGCTGATTTCAGCATCTCTCTCTCCTCTATTTGCCATGTATGCAGTTTGCTATAATAATGCGTAAACACTGTTTCCTCCTTACTTTCCATTTTACCCCTATCTGCTCTTCTCCGGTAGTATTGTTTCAGTGGAGGTCCACTTTGTTGAGGCCCTGCTCTTCTCCGGTAGTATTGTTTCAATGGAGGTCCACTTTGTTGAGGCCCATCAATAATCCCTCCACCATCGAGCAGCACCAATGTGATGTCCTCCTTGGGTAACCCAACCCACTGCATAAGTACCTGCCCGTTTCCATTTAACAACTTCCTAGTTTTTCAAGAAATATAAGCAACAACACCAATCTTTTCCAAGACCTTGAACGGCCCATAGAACCTGGGACAAAGATTTTCATTCACACATCTTGCCAAATAATCCTAATATATAGGGTTGGGCCTTTAAGTAAACCATGTCTCCAACCTGAAATTATACCTCCCTCCTGCTGTGAACAGCTTATTACTTTTCTTCATCTGCATTTGGGCTTTAAGCAAATTTTGTGTTATTTTCTCTAAAACATTATCCCTTACGAGTAATAATTGGTCAACATCATCTACTACAATGTTTTTTCCATGGTAAGGAACAATATTAGGGGAATCACAATCATAGAGTGCCTTAAAAGGAATCAACTTTATAGAAGCATTGAATGTGTGGAATTGAACCAAAACTCAACCCATGCCAACCACTTTGCCCATTAATTAGGATGGCCATTAACAAAGCACCTTAAGTAGGCTTCAATGGTGTGGTCGGTCACCTCCATTTGGTTTAGTTTGGAGATGGAATGCAGCGCTAAATTTTAGTTTGATGACTGCCAACGAAATAGCTCCTGCCAAAATGCATTATGGAAAATCCTATTCCTATCCAAAACAATGGAATTAGGGAAACCACACAACCTAACAATTTCCTTCACAAAGACATTAGCTACCTCCTTAGCCAAGTATGGATGGAACAAAGGAATGAAATGAGCATACTTACTTAGGCTATCCACAATGACCATGATGGTGTCAGCTCCCTTAGCCTTGGGAAGTCCCCCAATAAAGTCCATGGAAATATGTTCCCACACATGATTTGTAATGGGCAATGGTTGGAGTAATCCAACAACATAGTCACCCATTTAACCTGCTCTCCAACTGATACCCTTTTGCACCAATAAAATTCCAACTCCTCCAATCTGTTCTAATATTAAAATGTAGGCCTAACAAATATTGGCACCAGTTTTGCCAGTAAACACCATCGTAATGAGCTCGCATTCATGCACTGGGTTTTACCTTATTTTTGTCCGAGCAAGCATGATTAATGAAAGCCAATGGTCTTGTAGCATAAAACTGCCCCAATTTCATATTCAGAAGCATCAGTATCTATCACAAATGGCAGCTCAAAATTCAGTATAGCCAATGTGGGCAGATTCTCCATTTCCTCTTTCAATTGCTCAAAAGCATGTTCTGCTTCCTTGGACCATTTGAAATTGTTCTTTTCCAATATCTGTGGGCACGGTTTAGCAATCACCCCGTGATTGTGTACATAGCATAGTAACCTGTCAACCCTAAGAATCCCGTTCAGCCTCTGATATCCTTAGGAACAGGCCAACTCTTCATTGTTGCAACCTTTGATCATCTAAAACGCCCCCAGCTGAAATGATATGCCCAAGATATTCCAACTTTTTTACTCCAAATTTACTCTCCTTACTATTGACCCACATCTCATTACCATGCAACAATTGAAAAAACACTTGCAAACGGTCATTATGTGAAGAGAAATCAAGGACCATTTAAAAAATAAATCAACCCATAGCTACCACATATTTTTCAAGCAAAGAAACAACTTTAAAAAAATTCTGATCAATTGTGATCACATTAGGCATAGGCCCAAATATGTTTAATCTCATATTAAGCAAACTATAAAAGAAATCATTTCCAGAAAATTCAATAGCTAGCATGACCAGATTTTATTTAGATGCAAAAGAAAATCATTGTGAATTAAATAGAAGGTAATAAACATAATGTGTGCATACCAAGTTTCTGGGCATCTCCAAACCACTTGCTCATCAGGTTTGATATCCTAACATTGATGAAAACTGCTCCAGACTCCTTAGCAATAGCTTTGGCAAGCATGGTCTTCCCCGTGCCAGGTGGTCCATACAGAAGGACACCCTTTTGTGGCCCAAGAAGTTTACCATGAGAAAACAAGTCAGGTCTTCTTAGAGGCAGAATTACAAGTTCATATAGAGCTTGTTTTGTCGTTTTCAGTCCTCCGATAGAGTTAAACTCCACATTAATGTGGTCAGGATTGATAACATCGCATGCTATGACATCCTGTACAAGATAAAATGCTTAAACTTAGAAATAACATATTCCCTCCATTTAAGATAAAATTAGAAAATAAATCTTTTGAAATAAAATAAGGCAATATATCCCCATACAGAGTATGCCAGAAACAAGTTTCAAGTAATTTATTTATTTCAATATGATTATGATTTCAAACTTATTTCATCTTTCAGACACAAATTGGTCAACAATCGTCTAACCCCAGTTCCAGAAACCTGATTTAGAGTAGTTTAGAATAGAGATACATGAAGCTAGAAATCCATATGGAAAACTAACGTAAACAGACCTTTCCCACCCATTCCCTGCCATTCAATAAAACTCTGCACAACTAGGCATTCCATTTGAAATTGTTCCAGAAACCAACATAGTACAGAAAAGGAATCAGGAAAGTGAAATAAAGATCGCATTACTAATCTGCGCAACAAATGAAAAAATAACATTGGCTTCTATAATAAATATAAGAAACCCTTTTGACAGATGCAGCAAAATTGCATATACTCAGAGACTAAAACCATTACCAAATAATTCAAATATGTACAATACAGCTGACTGGATTCTTCACAACCCCTAATATATCTATGCCTTAAACACCTTCTTAGTCCAATGATGGACATGCAAATAGCCGAAAAACAGATTCAAATATCACACCAAACCCAGTGCAGCATGTAAAGGATCATACATCAAGCTTCAACAATATATTCAGAAGGCACATGATAAGCATTTAATGTGTTGCATAATTGTGACACAACCCAGCCCATGCTTTCTCACAAACATATGTCTTCACCCATCATTATAGACAACAATTAAGCAACTAATTCGATGTCCTTGCTTGGACAAGTTTCTATGCACACATTTAATAGATAAAAAAACATAAAGTAAAAACAAAATAAAATTCTGCAATTAGTTTATTCATTAAAAGAAACCGGCTTTCGTTCGGAGAAGCTAATACAATAGAGTTTTTACAAATTAAGGTAAATTTATGTTATGAACCGCTACGTAGATACAAAGAAATTTATCCAGACAGTAATGCTACTCTTGTTTGTGATAAATATGTAAAATATTTAAAAATTAAGATAAGAGTACAGAAGAGAAAAAACAATAGTTAAGGTTGTGGACCTCGTAAGGGTTTGTGTTAACAAGAGGACGACCAAGGCGTTTGGCTATCTCCTTTTTGTGGTGAAGGGCCTTCTTTGAAGCCTCACGATTAGGGTCGAGTTGTCGGAGGCCAACAAACAAGACCAAACAACTCAGTGCTGCGCTAGCGGCGTACAGAACCAGCTCTTGAACCAACTTCGACTCTGATAAACGACCCATATCCTATGCTTGTTCAAAAAATAAGAACCGTTCACGAAAAAGGAGGGAGCGACCTTTATTCTTTTGTTGCTTCGGAAATGGCGGTGGGAAAAACCATGCGAACGGACAAGAAGATAGATGATTCTCGAAAATTAACCGACTTGTGGCTTGACTAAAACCTAAGCTGAAAGATATCAGGAAACTAGATATCAGGGGATCAAGTAAAAAATATGTTTTTTACCTTCATATTTAGCTTTTCCAAATATACCTACCAAAATAGAATTAATTTTAAAGTATTTAGTAGTTAAATAATTTATTTTTAATTAAATGACTATTTTTTAAATATATTAGCAAAACACATTGGTTATTGAGTCTTTAGGTCGATATTTTTAATTATTATCTATCTTATTTTGGTTGGTTAAATATAACATATATGTATTAATTTTGACTTTATATATTTAGTTAAATAAACTTTAGTATATAATTTGCATAATAAAATGTCAAAGTAAAAATAAATTCACGCAGTTTTTGAAAATGTATAAATTATTTAAATTTTAAAATTATAATTAAGAAAATAAAATTGGAGAAACAAAAAGTATGTAAAGTTATACTATAAATAAAATAAATTTTAATTATTGAAATAAAAAATATTATAAGTAATATTGTATAAATAATATTATGATTAATTATTTAAATTTTAAAAAGTAGTTACTGAAATAATAAAAGAATAAATAATTATTTTATAATAAATAATTATTTGAATTTAAAATAGTTGTTAGTAAAATAATAAAACTGAAAATTAATCTTTTTAATATGAAAAGTTATTTAAATTTAAATAGTAATTAAGAAGATAAAATTGGAAAAAAGATAACACTAGAGAGGTGTATCTTCTTTATATATAGTTATAAATATATAGATATAGACTAATGGAAAAATATAATGCAATGTGTGTTGTACATAGACAGGATGTCCCTTGAGTACATAATGGGACTACATGGTTAGAGTACCCCTTAACGTACACGACCCAATTGAGTACATGTCGGTTCTGTAGGATGACATGTGCTCGAACTATACCAACACGCGAAGTCAACATAATCACCAATCAAAGAAGATAAATCTAAGTTTAATTAATTCATTTTGATTAGCAAGTGATTAGGTTAATCAACCCAAAGCCTAACCAGGTAAGGCCATGAAACCTAGTATAAAAGGCACATTTACAAAGTATATGATTATGTTTTCTCTAACATTGATTCCCTAATACCTTGACCTGACTTTAGCATACCCCTTTTTTCGTTCGTGACTAGAAGACGAGTTCCCTTTGAAGTCGAGTCCATGGACCATTGCAATTGTTTAGGAGACTTTACAAGGTATACTTCGACCTCGTAGGAACAATTGGTACCCATCGTGGGATCGACATATATTCTATAAAAGGAAGCTATAACAGTTTGAAAGTTTGAAGACTTGAGAGATGGTGTCCACCAGAAGAAAAGTTGTGGAAGCAAGAGGAGTCAGACCCTCTACTAACCTAGCCACTATATTGGAAGCCCAAATGAAGATGCAACAGGATTTTTTAAACTATATAGGAAACGCAATGTTGAGGAGATGGAAGCTCTGAAGGAAGAGAATGTAAGGTTGAAAAGAAGGCTTGAGGCTTGCAATCAAGTCAAAGGGAAAGGAGTAGAGGACACTATGCATATAGGGCAAAGAACCTTGTCCAAGGGATTGGTCGCTCACGATACAAAAGAAGAGAGTGAATACAATCTAACCCCAAGGACTAAAAGGGCAACCAATAACTCCTCAACCACCAGAAGCAACCGTTGACCCCCTTTTGTTGACGAAATGACTAAAATTCCCCTTCCTAAGCAATGGAAGGCACCCATAGTGTGTTATAGTGGCACCACTGACCTTGACGAGTATATATCCGTATATACCACCCAGATCAGCCTCTACTCAACAAATGATGTCGTCTTATGCAAGGCATTTTCTTCCACTCTGCGAGGACAAACCCTAGATAGGTTTGCTAACCTACCACCTTTCTCCATAGACTACTTTAATGCGCTAACTTCATCTTTTGCCACGTACTTCGATACAAGTCGCTGACATCACATTACCTTGCTCTTCGTGCTCAACATAAGACAAGAATAAGGAGAATCTCTAAAAGCCTACATCAACAGATTCAGAACAGTCGTTCTTATAGTAAAGAATCTAAACTCTGAAAGCATATTGCATTATATGATTAATGGCTTGCAGGTAGGGCCCTTCGTTGATGAAGTATGCATGAACCCACCCGCCAGTATGAATGAGTTGACACATCGAGCCACAAAGTTCATGCGGGTAGAGGATATGAGGAAGTACAAAGCTCATGCCAAAATCGATATCGTCCCAATCGAGAAGACATGAGCCCCTAAAGGTAATGCATGATCGTAGGAGTGTAAGCCTGTCTAATACACAAACTACGCACCCCTCAACGCTCCCAGATCACATATCTTGGAAGATGCTCTACAAAGAAAGGACAATAGACGGCATGACCAAAGAACAAAAAGGCCACCATGGTAGGATGATAGGCAGCTAGACCGCCAAGACAAAAGATCGCCCCTAAGAGGGATCATCAACACCATATTCGGGGGATTTGCCAAAGGATGTAACATCTTGGTCTGATATTACTAATTTTAAAAAATAAAATGAAAGTAATATTAAATCCACAATTAATATTCAAAGCTCTTTCCCATAACGCGTTAAAATTTAAACTTTATTAAATGCTTATAGTATCAAAACTGTAAATTTAACTCCAAGTTTACATAATTTCAAACTGATAATAACACCATGTTTACAAAAGAGTAAACCAAAACAGTTCATAAAGAAGTTTCCCTACTAGACCCTCTCCGACTTTAAGCATTACAGGCTTCACTTGCAACATCATTTGTCAACCTCAGAAAAAATCGCGACGGGACGACAAACTTAAAAACATTTTTTTTAATATAAATTTTACAGAGGGGAGTCGCCACCATAGTTTTGGGAAACTATGGAAAACCTAAAAAATGGTCTTCGAAACCATATCAGCTCCAGGAGTTGGTTACGCGTGGGGAAGGTATTAGCACCCCACACATCTGTCCTAAGACGGTTCCCTTTCTTAAATGTGCAAAACTAATGTAATTTTAATATATTTGTTTTCCCCCAAAAAACAAGCAAAACATACTAATATGAATGAAGAAACATTTTTTAAATTTTATATTTGGGTCTGACAAGGTGTTTAACCTTACTTCTACGTATTCTCATATAAATGAGAAATCAGGGTTACATAGTTATCTTTAATCATCATCATAATCAAAAGTGTATTAAAAGTCCATGCATCCCATTTCAATTTATCAAATGAATAAACTAACACTTGCAAGAATATAAAATACACCATAGTATATTTCATTACTTCAAAGTAGCACAGTAATCCTACCAAACGAAATGGGCTGGAGACAAAATCAAGTTATGGTTTTAAATGCAAATAAAAAAACTATCAATACTTTACAAATCATATTTCCCAATTAAGTAATCAAGGCTTTAAACACCAAGAAGTCCATATTCCGGGAAAACCAAACACTCGCACCTGTGATTTCTTGTTTCAATTTGGATGCCTTGTCTTCAACCATAATAATAAAACACTTGTCATTGGGTTTCAAATCAATCTATTCCATTATCACAATTCACACATAAACTCAACAAAGCAAATTCAAACAAAATTAGAGTAACAAATTATCCTCCTTGCCAACAATCCAACTCTAATCAAAATCAAAATCTCAATATAAAATAAGATTCAAATAAGACTATCCGAAATGACAATCATCAACGAAACAAACATGAATCGTATAATTGGATCCATAATTAAACATCAACACTCAAGATACGATCAATTTGGATTCCAATCAACTTCAATAGATGAATCCAAATAATAATTGAAATAGAGAAGAAGGGAGAATAGGAGATGGGCCACTCGGCTCAAAACCTTCACGACTCACAGTGCTTCTTGTTCTCGTTGTCGAAAATCCAAGCTTGGCATAAGCAATAGTGGTGTGAAGTGTGAAAGAGTTGAGAAGGCCCTCAATTTCATTTACAATTGGTGTGTGGGAGGATTGGTGATGGGTGTGTGAGAGTGAGTGTGATGTGCGGTGATGTGCGTGCATGATGCAGTGAAGAGAGGAAAAAAGGTGTATGAGGCTTATGTGAGGTGTTGTGTGTGGTGCACGTGAGGTGTGAGTGCAATGAGGTGTGTGTGTGTGTGTGTGAGAGAGAGAGAGAGAGGTGTTGTGTGTGGTGCATGGTGAGTGCAGTGTTAGTGAGGTGTGTTACTGGTGTGTGTATGTGTGTGTGTGTGTGTGAACGTGATGTGAAATGAGGTGTGTGAGAGAGGTGGGTCATATGAGTGTTGTGTGCGTGAGCGTGTTGTGAGGGTTTGGTTAGAAATAAGAATTGGACTTTTCAAAAGAAAGTTATAAGTGGTAAGAAAATAAAAAAATAGGTATGATGAAAAGAAAAGCTTCCACTATTTTAATTAATTTATTTAAATCAACCAATTCATTTTTCTTTCAATTTTTATTTTTTATTTTTTATATCCTTTTTTTACTCTTTATTTACTTATTTTTACCCCCTTTTCATTACTATTTACCACTTACTATTTGTTAATTTTTTTAAAATATCTTTTATCTTCCCGGACGAAACTGCCCCTCTTTACTTAGATTTTACTAGATAATATGAAATTTTGGTTCTCATATTATCATAGTAAAATATAAGTAAAGATAAAGACATCAATTTCGTTCAACTTTTTAAAAAAAAATGGGATCAAATCAACCAAAGGACTCAATAACCACTCATGTGAATGAAGTTGGTCTCGATTCAAACAAATCATACAACGAAATTGACGACCACTCATATGAATGAAGTTGCCTCAATTCAAACAAAGCATACAACAAAGTCGATGACCACTCATATGAATGAAGTTGGTCCCGATCTGAACAAGGCAAATAGTGAATTCGACAACCACTCATATAAATGAAGTTGGCCTAAATCCAAATAAAGCAAACAAGGAATTCAATAACCACTCATATGAATGAAGTTGGTCTTGATCGAAACAAAGCAAACAATGGATTCGATGACCACTCATATGAATGAAGCTGGCCTCAATCCAAACAAAGCAAACAAGGAATTCGATAACCACTCATATGAATGAAGCTGACCTCAATCTGGACAAAACAAGTAATGAACTCGACGACCACTCGTATGAATGAAGTTGGCCTCGATCCGAACAAAGTGAGCAAATGAAATCAATAACCACTCATATAAATGAAGTTGGCCTTAGTCCGAAACAAAGCGATATGCATGACTACTTCCATAAAAAGGATTTCAATGCAAAATCACTATATGATGAATTGACTTTTGTACTCAAACAAGAATGCATGACTGCATGAATGCATAAAAGCATGGCATTCATATTCATTTTCCACAATTTCCTTTGATCCAATCTTACTTTTCCTTACTTTCTTATAATTTCCTTTATTTTCTTTGTTTCTAAATGTCAACATTTCAATCCATTGTTCCTATAATCATCAAATTCTTGGTATGTTGTTTCTTCATTCTTTACCATATAGATAAACGTGAAGGATAGCACAAAATCCCATTATTCAATGTCAACATAAGATATTACATGCTCAACATTTCCTTTTGACACATCAACTAATCCCTTGATAGATAAAAACGAGGATATACCTTAAAACACAATGATCATACTTGTCAAAGATCATAGGAAACTCGAACGCTGCCCAGTTTGAATATTGGGCATGAAAACATGATTCAAACATGATTCAAACGAAAGTGTTTTATTGGCCCGAAGAACTAGGCTCAAAGGGGCTAGTATAAAGTTGTGCTCAAAGGTCGAACAAAATGCTTATGGGTAAACAAGGTTAGGCTTATGGGCCAATGCAAAAATAGGCTTAGAGGTAGCCAGATAAACTAGGCTTAGAGGGCTAGATAAACTAGGCTTGAGCCAAACTAAAATGGGCTTGGGGTCTAAACAAAGCTAGGCTTGAGGTGGCTAGATAAAATTGGGCTTGAGGGCTAGATAAAGTTAGGCTTAGGGGTGGCCAGATAAATTGGGCTTGGACCAAACTAAATTGGGTTTCAGGTGGCTAGGTGAAACTGGGCTTGGGCCAGACTAAACTGGGCTTGAGGTGGCCAGATGAAACTAGGCTTGGGCTAGTGCGAAATTAGGCTTGGGAGCCAGATAAACTAGGCTTCAGGGCCAGACAAAGCTAGGCTTGGGGTGGCCAGATAAAACTAGACTTGAGGGCTAGACAAAGCTAGGCTTGGGGATATGTAGGTCATTCATATGAATGAAGAGGACCATCAATCCGAGAAACATCAAAGAAGCAAACTTGAATATTGACTTTTTATATTTCAATTGAATAACTTTGATGCTTGATTATGCTCATGTTACTTATAATTTTATGATTTCTATGATTTGAACATGATATGTTGACACATATGACTGTATGAATGAACGCATGAATGCATGACAGAAAATTTGTTTACTTGTCTACTTATTATGTTTAGCAAAAGGTGTCAAAACCTTAGTGCTTACATTGAAACTTAAATATGCATGAATGTATGATGACCAACTGATTATGCTTTGACTTCTCCCTCTCTTTTTTTTATACGCATCAGAGTCAATTGTTTTCTTTGCAATCATCAAACTCATTATTTTTTTAGTGAAGAATGTCAACAATCCCAAGGTCTAATGTTTGAGATAAAATGATTATATGCTTGAATTTCTCTTTTATGACATTAGTGCACACATGCTTGAATTCACAAGTGGGTGAAAAATATTTGGGAGAAGTTTGGAATGATTATTAGGAGACTGGGATAGCCATATGGATGCGTTCTGTAACATCTCGGCCGGATATTACAGATTTAAGTAATAAAATGAATAAATACTAAATAAACTGCATTTAATGAAATATCATTTCCCAAAAATGCGGAAAATTTAAAACTTTAATTCATTATATAATAAACTTTAAAATCATAATTATAACTCCATTACAAAAGTCAATGTCTAGTAATAAGAGTTTACAAATTATTCCAAATCAGAAAATAGTAAAACTCTAATAAACGTTTTCCCAAACTAGCCCCACTCCGGCTCTATGCCTCACCAGATCCACCTGTAACACCATCTGCTCTTGTATACCGCGTGCACGATTATCGCCAAACACAAGCAGATAGGGTGAGCTAATAATAAAAATAATCATATATACAACATATTTAAATCAAAATCACACCAAAGGAGTTTCATCCTTTGATTTCATACAATCATGGTCACCACCATGTTCACCGTGTTTTACGTCTTCTGATGAGTATCTCCAGATGTCTTGTTGCCACACCTACCAGCCATAACTAGTAAAGCACGTGCAGGAAACCATGCAACGGACCACACTCCGTAACGTCGGGTGGAGTTCCCAATACGAATAATATTCGTAACATCCCAAGACTACCAAACTCGTCAGTTTAATACTAAGGAGGGCAATCTAATTAGACCATCTGTACTCGCCACAACGTTCACACTCACACTGGCAACACTCGCCAACCCGAGCCACAACTCAAGAGTTCCTCGTGTTCATCCGCTGTCTTGAGCCAAAACTCAAGAGATGTCATTCTGAGCCACAACTCAAGGAATGCCACGTGCTTAACCTCTATTCCGAGCCACAACTCAAGGGATACGTTTTGAGCCACAACTCAAGGAACACCAACAAGCCAACCTTTGAGATAATACCAAAGCCTTGTAGATCACGCAGGTCCAAAGTAGAGCAAAACACATTTGTCTCACAAAAATCGCCTGGCGTTGCTCACGAGGCGCTAGGCGCAATACGCTTCCAGACCGCTTGGCGAGGGACATGTACCGTCAGACGTCAAGCGCCTTAGTCTTCCCTACCTCTACAACTATTACCTGGTGGGACGTCCTTTACCGCCAATCGCCATGCGTGCAGGTTACCTTCTGAATTTCCCGCTATCGCCTGACGATTCGCATACTACCGCAGGCGCCGTATTAGTAGTTGCACAATACGAAAACTGGTTTAGGTTCAGGCTTCCTTTCTCACACCCTCACTCATAATTTTGACTCAACCACTTCATTTGCCATATTTGTGCTCACAAATAGTGCCTACAACACCCTCCGACCAACATAGTTATCAAGCCAAGAATTTCTCAATTCAAATCATGCTTTTAGCCATCCTTAGTATCATTTATTCCCAAATCAATTATAAGCCTTCTACAACTGATATAACCACCACTTGCCATTAAATTAAAACACTACTGATATCACTCCCAATCCCAATGTATCAGATTTACCTCAAGATATAACCTCTTCCAAGGATTTACAAGTTTGAGTGGATCTATCCAATTCCTTAATTACATTTATATGAACTTTTACTTATCATATCACTAGCATATTACTTTCGCAATCGAAATCGCGACAGGACGACGAACCAAAAATAAAATATTAAAAAAAAGAGATTTGGAGTCCCCACCATAGTTTATTCTAGAAAACTATAGAAAAACCAAAAAAATAAAACAAGGTCTACAAAAAACAAGATTTTGGGTCCAGGAGTCGGTTACGCGTGAGGAAGGGATTAACACCCCACAACGTCTGTCCTAAGATGGTACCTTTAATTAAATATGCAAAAAGATGTGGTCTTCAAAATATTTAATTTTCCCCAAAAGTAACAATAAAAGGATTTACAAAAGAAATAATTTTTTTTTGGTTTTTTGGGCCCGACAAGGATTAATCCCCGCTCCTACGTATCTATATTCATAATGGAGAATTAGGATTACGTAATTCTTTATGAAAAACTATTTGGAAAAATATTTGAAAAATGATTTTTTTTTTTTTAATAATTTTGAAAACTTTTTCATTCCAATTTTAGTATTATTTTATTATTAATGTCACACGACATGAGCGGCTGGACAAACACTGGAAATATTTTTTTTTATCTTTTTAATCTTTTATAATTTTCATATTCTTTTAAATTTATATAAAATTGGATGTGGATGTCACTACGACGTGAACAACCAGATAGATAGTAAAGAGTAAACAAAGAAAACTACTCTTTTATTCTTAGATTGGTATATATTTTTTTTAGAGAAAAAAGGAACGAAAATCTAAAATGGGTATCATGCAATGCGAGCAGTCGAACAAACACCAAAGAAATGAGAAAAAAATATTTTTTATAATTTACAAAAAATAATGAAAATTAAAAAAAAATCAAAAAGAAACTAATAATGACGTACCTTCTGCCTTTTTTTTTTCCTCCTTTTATAATATTTTTGTGTTTTTTTTCAAGAGAGATAAGAATGAGATGCGTTTGTGTGGGTGGTAAGGAGAGAGAAAGAGAGAGTATAGAGAATGCCTTCTTCTTTTTTGTTCTACCTCCTTCAATATTTTTTTTTGTTTATTTTGAAAGAATGATAAAAAAGGAGGTGTGTATGTGAGAGTGGTGATGGGAAAGAATTAGAGAAGTGTAGAGAATATTCCTTTTTTGGGTCCCCAAAGTGCGTATTTATATTCACATCTTGCAATCTATTTATAATACAATTGAAAGGATCACAAAAAGCAACTTCTTACACGTGGCATCTTCTCAAACAATCTTCCATTTCAAAATTCAAATAATTTTTACCTCTTTAAGTAATTCTTACACGTGTCATTTTCTCAACTTGCCACATATGCAACTTCACTTTTTTTCCCTCTCAAAACCAAAACACAGCACAAAATCCTATCTCACTTCTTTTCTAAAAGTCTCTTCACTTTCCATCTTTCTACCGTATCAAACCCTAACATCTCTTTCTCACTTTCCACCTCTCTGCCATATCAAACCCTACTATCTCTTTCTCATTTCTTCTTCCAATCCTACTCTCCATATTCATCATTGAAACTCTACGCTTTTCTTACTCCTCGATCATCACTGAAACCCTACAAAATGTGTATACTATACTGCATTATAGGATTTCATCTCTCAAGTACCCATCTCAAACCTTTTTCAATTTTAAACCTTAAATGTTGTTTTTCATCATTTCAGTGATTGTTCTCACAATTTCTTTTCATCATTGGCTTATTTGAGTACGGTTTTGTTTGTTTTTTTTTGTGTAGATGATTATTTTTATGTTTTTTCCAACTTCGTTTTTGTAGATCAAAGAAGGTTTTGGTTTTTTTTTTTTCTTACCGTTCATTCTCTTCCACTAGATTGTTGTATTATAGAGTAAAGACGAGTAATAGATCCAAATTTCTCTGTTTTTTTTTTGTTCATTTTGTTTGGGTTTTTGTACCTTTCATTCTCTTCCATTAGATTGTTGTATTGCGGAGTAAAGACGCGATAGTGGATCCAGATTGTTCAAAGCTACTCCACTTAAATCCAGGTTATGCACATTTTTCTTTATTTAACATGTTTTCTTATTCTTTCCATTTCCTATGCGCATCAGGTTGAAGTTCGTTTCCTGTACGCATCATGCTCATTCGTTGTGCTGATTGCAGTTTTTTTTTTTTCATTTTTAGTCTCTATAACACTTCAAATCACAATGATCAGTTAAAGGTGAGGTAGCTGTTATGTTTAGGATGCAGAGTTCTGTTTGAAATTATGTCGTTGAATTGCTAAGTGCGAGTGTTGTGCAGTTAGGAGCAAGCCGTCCTGAAGAAGCGGCGAGGCGGATTCAATCTTTCCATGAAGCATCATTAAAGGTATGTGATCTGAAATGTTTTAAGCCTGAGGTGGAATTGTTTCAAATGAAAGATTACATTATTAATTTGAACTTTAAAGGGTGTGCCCGATGGAGGAGATGATGTTGTAGCTTATTCTAAGAGGAGATGGTAATCCTTTAGGTAGAGTGATCTAATTTTTTATATGTGATCTATGTTTTGGTGATATAGCTTATGCGTGATCTTTTGATTATTTTTGTAGTACCATCCTTTCAGACTCACCCAAATAGTTTCTTCTGTTGTTTGGGTTGTCATTGTTTTGTAAAAGTTGTTTTAAAATTTCACATAAGTACTACAGCTGGGTAAAAGTGGTATGAATGATTTTATGGTCGCATAATGAAGGTTTACGACTATTCAAGGAATCAAAAGACAAGGATTCTGGTGGGAAGGTTGGCAGAATTTGATCTCAGTAACTATTTTTTATATTTGGAGTAGAAATATGATTTTTTTTAATATTGTCCTTTCTCCATAAATATGATTATCACCTTGCAATAATGGTTGTTAGTGTGGTTGATGGAACTTCAGAAGCCATTTTCCATACTCTTATGTCTCTTGGCCCTTCAAGATCAGAGTAAGTTCATTAGTTGCATTGTGATCTTCCAGCAGAGGCATTGTTTTATTAACAAGACATTTTTGTTTTATTAGCATTTCATCATCACAACATATTTTCATGTTACTTCTATCAAATTTTACTATATCATCATTCTTATTCTTAAGATTCGGTGATTGGATGTAGAAGGAATTATGACGTTACAACATAATGAAAAGTGTACAAGAGCCAAGCAAATAAAAACCATAGCAGAATTTTGTAACAAGATCGTGCAGAATTTTTAACTAGACATTGAGCACAGATAGTATCGTTTTATGTCTAATGATCATGGATAGTCCTAGGTGAAATAGGTTTCTTCCATTGAAAAGAAAAAATTCAATGAACTGCAAATAAAAAATGTGTAATATTCCACAATGGGATTTTGGGAGTGGGAAACAGATGGGGTGATTTTCATAGATATTATAATTTATAATTGTTGTTCAACCCTCCACCCAACCCAAGTTTCGACCATTTTATTTAAGGATTTGGATGCATTGAGATAGTTTGTACTACATGTTACGAGCTTTAAAATATTCTCATAAGTGTTGGATGTGAAGTCAAACTATATTTGTTGGGTATTTTATGTATATCCCCATAGGATTGTGATGAAATTGTTGTTCAATCATTGAGATTGAGTTCGTGTTGGTGGCTGAAGGTTCTTTTTGTGCTTTTAGTTGATACATTAGTAATTCATCATGTTCTCTTTGGCTAACATTTTTACTCTGGGTGTTTCCAAATGATGCAGGAGAATGCAAGAACAGAAGCATCGTGGTCGCTTCTGGAAATAAGATTGCTAGTTTCATTGCAAGTCGATAACAATTGTTCTTTGTTGAGGCTAGCAAATGA
>Ga0214542_1004449_pt1 | contig 27767 bp, 18 predicted proteins | sample CNSS1metaG_FD_160096 | JGI IMG/M metagenome (GOLD analysis project Ga0214542, IMG submission 160096) | Root nodule microbial communities from cowpea collected in UCLA plant growth center, Los Angeles, California, USA - CNSS1 | ecosystem: Host-associated > Plants > Roots > Nodule | place: USA...
TGGAATTTTTTTCAAGTTTTTTTTTGTTTTTTTTTTTTTTTTCTGTGGAAAACTAGACTTCAATGTCCCAGAACTATACTAGCTACCTCAAAATAAACTAATGCCAACAGTATTTGCTGATAAAGCTAACCAAAGAAGATCTGGTAAAAAAATTGAAAGAAATTTTCATATTCAAACCACATTTAGACAACACATCAGGTATTCCATTGGCTTCCCTTAAATGTGTGAATTCCTTTAAACTACTGCTTCCTTTGAATCAGACTTTCAACCACAATATTTAGCTGGTTTTTGAAACTATGTCTTAAGGAGGACTATCAAAGGTAAGCGTGAATTCTTTTCTTTTAAACTACTGTTTTCTTTGAACCACAATATTTAGCTGGTTTTGAAACCTATGTTTTAAGGAGGACTATCAAAGGTAGACAGACAATATGGGACTTCACCATACATGCCACAGAGGAATGTGTCTGGTAAACTGGGCAATCCTACTATAGGGTAAGTAATATTCCATCTTAAAACAAATAGGTATTAATCAAAGAAGCTGCCCCACATGGATATAAGTTGCACTCAAAGACTTGATGTATGCAATGTGGGACTTCCAAACATTTCTCCTGTAACTAGTGCGGTTATCTTTTACAGAAGTCTTTTGATTTAACTTTGTCAAGAAGTGAAATTTACAAGTAGACAAGTAGACTTTATTGAAGAAACTCAATTCATTTTAACAGCTTTTTCCCATTATAAATATTTAAGAGTGAAATTTATTCAAACACCACCAAAGTGCTTATAAGTGTTTATGATGCAAGTATTGGCGCATAAGCTGTTTCTATTATTGAAAATAAATTAAAAATAGTGTTGCACTTGGGATGTAAGTTTAAGTGTAAGTTGTTTTCATGATTTATTACCAGGAGATAAACAGAAAATAGTTTATTAACCTACTTATAAATGGTTTCAAACATTTACACAAATGCAAACACTCTCATTGCCAAAAAAATAATATTTGTACCAGAAATGAAAACACCCTTGTATAAGTTGTTTTTACAGATTCAAATTTAGCTCATTTAAATTGTAAACTATTTTCATAAGTTACAAATAACAGCTATTAAGTTAGACCAATAGACCTTCAATTATTACTACTACTATTATTATTAAACTATAACACTTATGTGCAAGCATGTTCAAGATGTAGGGAAAAATACTACAATTTCTTACAAATTTTATGAACTATTCTGAGTTGAGAAAGACAACCATGATCTTATGAACTTGACTGAGTTAATATAAACCCTAAAAGTAAATTACTTCTTCCAAACTCATCCTAGGGTATGGTCTGATGATCCAGTTACATGTAGAGAAAAGAGGAACAAAAATCTGGTTTCCAATGAGAGAAAACAAATACCATAGGAACCAAGCTGAACCGATTGCCACCACCATTCGCCACAATATACGAACTCCAGGTGAACAAGCAGTGACCGAGTTCAGCGCTGAGTGGAGAGCGAGTTGAATGGTGAAGAATAAAAAACCGGTGGTGACCGGAGGAGACAGTGGTTTCATCGGACATTGCAGAGATGTTGCTCTGTTAATAGCTTTAAATTTCCTTGTTTCTTCTTTTAAAGAGTTGTTATCATACAGAACTTTATATTATTTATTCTTGGTAACAGGTTTCCATAGATATACCGAAAGTACTAGAATCAGTACAAATGAATATGTTATTGTTTTAGATTAATTTTGTAAAATTAAAAAAAATATATACCAGTTTTTTAATTGAAAACTGTGTTATATAGAGTTAACTCTTTTTAAAAATAAAAGTCATACTTTTTTCTTCTATCCATTTTTTAATTCTTGTGTGTTCTTTCATGACAGTATTTAATTGTATTATAAATGAGAGAACTTTATAATAAAGAGGCTGATGAAATGTATTAAATTTTTCCATAAAAAAATATAATACCTTCAAGTGATAATTTTCTTATTTTCTATTTATCGGGTGTGCATTTACCATCCTAGTAAAAATATATACCAGTTTTTTAATTGAAAACTGTGTTATATATATATTTAACTTTTAAAAAAAATAAAAGTCATACTTTTTTCTTCTATCCATTTTTTTATTTTTTTTCTTTCATGACTGTATTTAATTATATTATAAATGAGATAACTTTATAATAAAGGGACAGATGAAATATATTAAATTTTGCACTAAAAATTGTAATACCTTCAATTCAAGTGATAATTTTCTTATTTTCTATTTCTCAGGTGTGCATTTATCATAATAGTAAAACTGTTTCTAATACTTAAAAAATAAAATAAAAATAGTATCTTAAAAAAATATTGGTTATATTTTATAATTGATTTACAATCTATCTATCTATTTCATATATTTTTTTTAAATGTATCCAAAAACATTAAAACAATTAAACCCAAAATAACCCTCCAGATAAATAAAATATAATTTAAATTCATTTATTGTATAGGAAAAAAAAAGTTAAAATCAAGTTTCCGATGCTTCCTCTCAAATACAAAATATTAAAAAATTAAAGGCCGAAACAAAATCTTTTATGTTAAAAATATTTATTATTTAAAAATATGTTTAAATAATTTATTGTTACAAAATATGTACTTTCTAAATCAAATACATTATAAATTAAATATAAGAATGGTCATCCAAATATATTGGAATGAAGATACTAGGACACATAATAAAGTCATAAAAATGTCTTGAAATGTAAAATAGGTTTAGCAAAAGATTGCTTACAGAACAAGGAATTATAAAGAAAACAGTTCTTCAAAATAAGTTCACCATTAAGCAAGATCCAACATGTCTAAACTAAACAACAGCATCTTTATCAACTCGGAGGTCACCAGCAGTCTCCATATCAGCTCACACCAACATCGGTTATCATTACAAAAAGGAAAACCAAACAAGAAACAAACATACAAAAGAAAAGGTAAGCTAGAGAAAAATGATTTTTAACAGGTAAATAAGTACGCAAATTTTTATAAACACAAGCAACATGCGACAACAAACATGGCATACCCTCTGACTTAATTATCCGAATATGTGTAATGACATTGGATTCACTGGTTGCTTGCACTTGTAGTGACCTCTATTACTTTGTATAGTCATTGCCAATGGATTTCACCCTACCATACACAAGGTTAGTCCATGATCATCTAGGATCATTATCCTGCAAAAGATTAGGACCTTTTGCTACTCTCATCACATGAACTAGTCTACTCTATGTGAGCCTAACTGATTCATTAGATTGTCATGATGCGGCCTTATTTGAATCCTTAAGTCATCACACCCACTACTTTATCATTAAAAGGGATTTTTCCATGAAATTCCTACACATACTCCACATATTATCTCAAAACATTATCATCTCATGTCAAACATATGAAATACATTCTCAAATACCCCACCATACATGCACAACATCATACATCATGCCCTCAAGGAGTAAAACAGTCGATCATAGAAGAGAGCAAATAACGGAACACGTCCCTGCACCAGTCTCACTTAAGCTAAAAGCCTTCGCTTAAGTGATAGAAGTTCTCTCGCTTAAGCTAGGCATTCTTGCCTGGGCGAGAGCTCGAACAGTGGATACTGTGAGGTTCTGCGAGTTCTCGCTTAAGCGAGACTTCCTCGGCTGAACAAGATTGTTCTTCACTTAAAACTAGAGCTTCTTGCGTGAGCGACAATTCGAGTAGAAACCTGGGTGAGTTTTTTTTGCTATTCTCGCTTAGGCGATGGTTGTTTGCTAGGGCAAAAATTCTCCCCTGCTCACGCATGCAAACCAGAAATCCATAGACATTTCATTCTCATACAAATACAAACATCATCCAAACATTTTAAACATGAAATTGAACCAAAAACATGCAAGATACATCAAAAATGTGAAAAACCCTAGCTTCCCTTACCTTGAAACTAATCGTGAGCACCCCAGTATGACTACAACTTAAGAAGTTAATAAACAAGTACAAAGGGAGATGAAAATGAGACCATTATCAGGAAATAACATGAAACCAAAGTTTCAGAACTGAAAAACAGAAATGGAATAGAGGTTGGGGATTGACTTATGAAAGAAAGGAACATTCGATTTGTTTCTATGAGAACTCCGCAAAGGTCCAGTTTTACTCTTTGCTTCAAGAAGTGTAGAAAGTAAGTTAAAAACGAGGAAACTGGTAGAAGAGTGACCGAGAAGGGGTGAGTTTAAGAGAAAATGGAGAGGGAACTAAATGGAAAAAGTAGAATGAGAAAGTAGAGTGAGAGATGCTGAAAAATTCCTTTTCTGAAAGTGGAAAAACATGTAAAGTGACTTAAACCTCTTTAATGAAACTGAACCCATTAATATGAAATAAAAGTAAGCTTTATAGTAACTTTGCAATTAACTTTTATAATAGATTTTGATTTCTTCGAGAAACTCAATTCATTCTTAATACTTTTTTTTCTTACAAATATTTATAGTAAAATTTATTTATTCACTCAATTTGAAATTTTACATTAGATATTTCCTGTTGTTGGTTTTGAAACCACATAAAGATTCATTGTAGGATAAATTAACATTTGTGGAATTGACCAATATATATATATATATATATATATATATATATATATATATATATATATATATATATATATATATATATATATAAAAGTTGTATAACAGTACTTTGTTACTTGAGTCAGGTGAAATGGGACTTCTCATCATTTTTATTAACTTATGCTTATCATGTAAACGTTCTACTATACGTTATTTCTATTTCTGAATTTAGATAAAATGAAAGTGTTTCATTTGCAATGTAAATTTAAGCTATCGCATGATATATGAAGAAAAGTTGAACTAAAAGTAGTTTATGGACTTGTTTATAAGTTATTTCAAACATTTACGTTAAGTTATAATGAAAAGATAAATTACTATTAGCTCAATATGATTCTTGAAGTTTTAGAGTACAACTTATACATCTATTGGTTAATGTCATAAATATTAATTAGTTTTAAGGAGAAATCATACATTATATCGGATACTATAGTGGGACTTGACATTACTTTCTTCTTAGGTATAATTTTAGGACATTAACATATAATAGAAATTTATCATGAGAATTAAACGTGGCATAAATGCTTAAAATAACTTATAAACAATTCCTAGAACTAATCGCCTTTTCTTCATATATCATACGATAACTTAAAATTACATTACAAATGAAACACTTTAATCTTATTTGTATGTTAATAATATAATTAACTTATGCACAAGTGTTTACATATCTTATTTTCTAAATCTACCTCCATATAAAAACAAACTTATCCTCCACCATGTTTTCTTGAAAAAGGAAAATACTCCTTTCATTCTATATTTTTTTTTTCAAATCTTGTTTTAAAATTTAATTTATAGTTTTATAAAAAAAGTTATATTTTAATACACAACTCTTTTATCAAAATAAGAAATTAACAACGTACATCCACAACAATAATATCTTAAAGTTTTATAAATTTTAATAATAATTTTATTGAACTTTATACGTATAAAAATAAAACTAACTTATTAGAGTTTGTAAAACGTACTGGTCCTTAATTAATATATATTTTCTTAAAAAAATTGATTTATTAAAAAATTGCAGACTACACATGAATTGGAAGACTCCAAGCATAACCTAAATCTATCTTCAAAGCAAAATACCGAGGTGGTTTTGCTATTCCCACACCCCTTTATTGTAAGTTCAGCATCACCTATTTAAAAATTGAAATTTCATAAATCACGCTTATATTCCATTTTCTTTGGTATCTATCATCAACCAAGTCGAAATGGGTCATTTCTTTTGTATGTCCTTTTTCTGCACCCTATGGCATAATAACGCAAAATTACGTAAAATTAGTTAGAATTGATTATCGTATAATTAGTTAGAACTTTTTTAAAGTAGAATTAGTTAAAATTAATTTTTGAACTCAGAATATAATTAGGTTTAAATCGTTAACCCTTTCCCTCTTAGCCCCTCCATTTTTCTCCGTGCACCTCCACATTCATAATTGTAGACACTCCACATTCATGTTTTTTCTTTCCCTTCTCACATTCAATTTGTCATTCTTTCACCGATTGAGGGGATGCGTTCGGTGTTTTACCATTGAAGGAGGTTTTATACAGTTTTTTTATTAGTGTTATTATATTTTTATTAGTATTATTATTTCTTATAATAATAATAATAATAAAATATGAATATATATTTTTTGTTTGTTATCAAAATTCACTGTATTTATTGATAATAAAATCCTTAATATTATTAAGAGTAATTTAAATATTTTAATAACAACATCATAATTTGTTAATTGAACATATATTAATGTCAATTTTCTAATTATTATTAAATATACTAATTTAGTATTATTAAGAGTGATTTAAATATAATGTACTTTTTAAAATATTTTCCGAAATGCATAATCAATTATGTGTTTTTGGATTTAGAGATATGTTTTAGAAGGTTAAATATATTTTTGTGTCAGTGTAAACAATTCAAAAAATATTATTATAAAATATATTTAAAATATTAAATTAACTTAACAAAATTTAATTAAAATAATTAAATTCACATATTTATAAAGATGAGGGACCAAATTAGTCTAACATTTCAAAAATAGACTAATTCTAATTTTTACTCAAAATTAGAGAACACAAGTATATTTAACTCTATTTTGAATTATAAAATTTAAAATACAATAAAAAATCACGCTCCTAATTACATAATATGAAATATCTTTCTACATCTGAAAATATATTCTAGGTCGTATAATCTGGAAGATATATTTTATTATTTTGTTACAAGATATATTTTTTAGGTCTGAAAGTATATTCCAAATCGTGAAATCTATAAAGAATCACTGAGGAGTAATTTCGGATTATAATATTTTATGGGGTTTCAGGATGAAGAAAAAAAGTCCGGGAAGGAAGAAATTGTCGTGAAAATGATGTAAGGACATGCCATGGGCCAATAAAGTCTTTATTTACTTTTATGAATAAATTTATCAAAAATTCGATATAAGTTTTTGAATTTTAAATATTTTAATTTTAATAGTAGAGAAACTTAGAAAGTATTTTAGTTTCTATGCAAATATCTACAACAAGAAATCAATATCAAGTATGTGTTTGTTTCCAATACAAGAAACTAATTGAGTGACAAATGTTAAAAAAAACCCAAAAAAACGATGACAAATTCTACCTTAAAATTTTCATCCTAATATATAGGCTAAAAAAGTTATTTTCTTGTAAATACTTTGTTAAATTTTATTTTACTTCTAAACAAAACCCATAACCATAATTAATTAAACAAATGTAATCGATTAAAACTAAATAACATATAATAAAGATTTATTCTTTTGATCTAAAATATATAAATATAAATAATAATTAAATATTTATAAATATATTTTATTATTATTATGAAATGAAAAATAGAAAACATTAAAATAATTAATAAAATAAAATAAATTTAATATCCTTCTAATATATTTTTTATCAAAATAAAATAAAAATAAAATTATTTACATTTTGGTATAATTTATTTTAATATATTTTTATACTCAGATATAATTTTTTATTTGCTAAAATTTTATAATAATTTTTTGTCTTAATTTAAAATTTATTTTATCTTTAATTTATATTTTACAATAAATTATTTTAAAAATATATGTATAAATAACCAAATTTATTTTATACAATCATTCACTTTACTACAAATTTTCCTAAAAGTTTCCACTCACTTTACCTTATTGATATGCATGTAGATTTATTTAAAAACATCAATTAAAACATTTAAAGATATATTTGTCCCCAATTATCTTTATTTTAAAAATTATTGAATTACCTAAGTCCTTTACGTGGATAAAAATAGATAAAACTGTAAATAGATAAAACTGTAAAGGTTCAATTTTTGTTACTTGTTTTCTCTTTTTCTTTTTTTAGCCAAATTTAGTTTGGCTTAGCTAAATTGTTTTTTCAACCATCATCATTTCTTCACTTTTTTATCCACTATTCGACTTGATCTCTTGTAGCTTAATCAATCCATGAGCTTAAACTTAACTTTGACTGCATTAAAAAACCATTTAGAATATTCAAATAATATTTATACAACTAAAAAACTATTTTTAATCTATTTTTATATCTCAATGTCACTGAGCTATCTTGTAATATATCCTAATTTAAACATCATTTTAAGCACAAAAAATAACAAAGAAATTAAGATTAAAGGTTTAGTGAGGCATAAATATGCATTTATTAGTGGACCTTTGATCGGGCCGACTCGACCGACATTTGACAGGAGCCGCTATAATTGAGGCACGTTCAACTAAATTTTTTCCGTCCTCGGCTCGACATAATTTTTAATGAGGGTCAACTCCGCCTAGGTCGATTGGGTTTAATTTCGGCTTGGACTAACTTAGTCAAATTTAGACTAAGGACAATTTGGCTGAATTTCGCTCAATTTTGGTTGAGTTTGACGCCAAATTTTGACTAGGTTCGATTTGACCAAATTTCGCTTTGGATCAACTCAATCAAATTTTGGTTGTATTTAGTTTCATCGAATTTTGGCTAAGCCTAACTCGGTCGAATTTCGATCGAGACTGACTCAACCAAATTTTTCCCGAGACCTTCTTAGCCAAATATCGACTAGTGATGACTCATATCGACCTTCAGGTTGAGAAGACTAGAGTCAACCTTTGACCGAAAACAATTAAGACTAACTCTTAACTACATAGCTTAGACCCACTTTGATTTTGGATTTTTTAAATCCAAAAAATATCCGATCCAAATCTAATTAAATGAATTAAGATTTAGATTTTCAAAATCCAAAAAATTATTCAACCCAAATCCATTGTTAAATGGATTTGTTAGGTTTTACAGAGAGGGTTTCATTGGGGAGAACAACACCAATGAGATCTGAGCCTAACCACATAAGACACTGACACCACTCTCAACCCAAAACCTTAAGGCGATGGGTTTATGGGTCTTTATTCTTATATAGTGCTCTACTTTCTCATTTCTGGTTAATGTGGGACTTAGACTTACACTTGGATTCCTAACCACATTGGTACACTCCCCCTCCAACGGCGCTTTACCTGGAACCCTTACTTGGGACCTTTGCCAGGAAGACTTCGATACTAGGACCATACTGCACTCGTATGAGCCGATATTAACCATCGGCTCTGATACCACTTGTCAGGTTTTATAGAGGGGGATTCATTAGCCTAACCACATAAGGCATTGACACCACTATCAACCCAAAACCTTAAGGCTATGGGTTTATGAGTCTTTATTCTTATATAGTGCTCTACTTTCTCATTTTTGGTCAATGTGGGACTTAGACTCACACTTGGATTTCTAACAAGTGGTATCAGAGCCGATGGTTAAAACTGGCTCAGACGAGTGCAGTATGGTCCTAGTATCGAAAGTCTTCCTGACAAAAGTCCCAGGTAAGGGTTCCAGGTAAAATGTGTCCGTTAAGAATAACGACGGTACAGAAAAGGACAGAAAAGGAGTACTCATGGTTGGGATGCTTCCGCTGGAGGGGGAGTGTACCAATGTGGTTGAAGGGACTCACCCTTGAGAGGGAGATTGTTAAGAATCTAAGTGTGAGTCTAAGTTCCACATTGACTAAAAATGAAAAAGTAGAATACTATATAAGAATCAAGACCCTTGTTCCTATCAGAATTGAATTTAAAATCCATATATATTTGAATCATTATGAATTGAACGTGGATAATTTGTCCACCTTACCTGAATCAATCTTAATCAAGTTTGAGTTAAATTTCCTGAAGAAGAGATTTTGGATGCGGTCATTTTAAAGGTTACACACCCCAAAATATTGAACAAAAACACAACCAAAGGATGAAAACTAGTTGCAATAGAATTTGTAACGTTACCCCACTTTTCATTTTCTTACCTCTTTATAAAACCTTTTCCTTCTTTCTCTATACTTTCTCTTTTCTTTAATTTTCTTCATATCACACCTTGCAGTAACTAAAGGAGCAAAAGAGCATTTTTATTTGATTAAATTTTCAAATAAAATAAGTTTACGATTTCTTCTCTATTTATATATATATATATATATATATATATATATATATATATATATATATATATATATATATATATATATATATAATATCAAATCAAGGAGATGCTTTTTTTTCTCTTGCAAAATATATAAACAATTCTACAATTCTCAATTTTTTTATATCATTAGTTTAATTGAATGATACATGTACTCATATATTTATTTTGAAAGTGATGTATTTATTTGTTCATTAATTATTTGAGTCACTTTGAAAAATTCATTGAATTATAAAATAGTATCATTAAAGGTAACTACAACTTAAAGTATTTAATTTTGTGATAGTAAAATTTAAATTTATAACATTGTTATTAATTAGAATGGATCAATTTAATTACTTTGATTAGTCTTCATATCTGTTTCTTACATAAATATTTAATTTTATGTTTATCTTTTAATTAAAATTTAATTTTATAACATTATTATTAATTAAAATCAATCAATTTAATTACTTTGATTAATATTCATAAACTAAACATTTGTTTCTTATATAGAACCTAAGATAATATTATTTTTTCAATAAATTGAACATGTATGAAAAATATTTATAAATAATTTGGATTTGTTTTATTAAATTGATGATAATGAATAAATCATTTTTTACGTAATATTTTAATGGACATAAATAAATCAATAATTCAATCCAATCTATTATAGTTTGAATTAAAACTGATACAATCCATTTGCTTTATCACCTACTAACATATTGGTTAAATAATTGAAAAAAATGATTTTGTTTATTATAAATTATATGAAAACACAGTGGAAAAAGTATTGAATACACATTTTTCACATTTCAATTAAAAAAATGCTCTCTTTTTTGGTTAAATTGTGTAATAAATATTAAATGATAAAAAATATTTCCAATTACAGTATTATTATAATTCTCATAAGAAATGATATTAACAACCAATTTAATTCAAGATAAACTCAAAACCATCTTTTACTCTTTTCCACAAGTAAAAACTAATAATTTCCAGTAAATAAATAAATACATCGTACCATAAATAATCTTTTTTAAACTGGAATACACAAATTTTACCTGTGGTTCATAATATAATTATGAAAGTAACGTCAATTTCCATCAAAAACTTGTTCAATGATTTTTCAAATCACGTAACAGTAAACTAAATTCTCATCACCAATAGTCATAGAAGAGTCACTGTAATCAATCATCACATATACCATAATAATATATTAATATATATTATAATATGAAGAATAATAATATTAATATAGTATAGTAATAATAAGATGTTACAAAAGCATAATAAAAGCGAGAGGTGTGGGACCCACAGAAATCACACGCTTATTGACCCCAGAACGGAGGGGTTCTGCCTCAAGTTGCTTTCCGCAATATAGCGCGAAGCTGTTTTAATTGGATTCGGGCAGCGGGCACCACCGTTCGGGCAGCCTCACTCACTCATACTCACCACGCTTCACTCAAATACACTCACCACTCTTCACCCATAAATAAATACGCAGAGAGAGAGAGAGAAATCAATTAAAATAAAAAATAAAGTGTGCTCTTTCTTTCATAAGCAAGAGAGAAAAAGTTAAAAGCAAAGTTTGTTATTATTTTTATTTATTTTTGTTTATGTTTTGGAAAAGAAGAATGTGGGAAAATGTTATGATTTCTGAGTTTTGATCCTTTTCAGGGTGGTTTTGGAAAATGTTGGTTTTGATGGGATCGGGTTCTGGGTGTGGTGGTGGTTGGTAATGGTGGTTTGCATGTGAGATTTTTTTGGGGGGTTAGGGTTTTTGTGGCATTTTGGGTTGTTGGTGTTTTGTGATGGTGTTTTGGGGGGTGAGGTACCATTTGGATCTGAGGTTTGTTCTGGTGACTTAGTTTTCAATGGAGAGAGAGGTGTGGGGGTTTGTTTTCTTCTGGTGGGTGCTCTTAGCTCGCCCATTGTGCTTGGTTTCTGCTAACATGGAAGGTTTGTATTTTTTATTTTTATTTTTTGAGTGTTGAAGCTCTTTACTTTGTGGCTCATTTAGTGAGGAGTTCAAGCTTTGGTTGTGTATGGGTTGGATAACTGGGTTGAACTTTTGGCTGGTGTTTCATTGTCTGTGTTATGGTTTTTGTGTAGTGGTCTTGCAATGTTAAGTGCTGGATTGGTTTTGATGGATCATAGTTTGGTTTTGGGGTACAAACGAGATATTGTATCTACGTTTTTGTCCCAATGGCCTTATGGGTTTTGTGTTGGAGAACATCTGATGACAATGCCTTTGCTCTGTATCGATAAGATTCTAACAAAATGGGCTACGCTCTTATGGTTAGAGTAAGAAATATAAACAGAGTGTGAAGTCATTACTCATAGGGAATAGGAACAGTGTTCATTAGGCTTATCTTTTTCCTCAATTGTTTGTACTTGTTTGTCTAGTAGGGACATGATTCTAATGTTCTGATTCACATGCTTCAACAACTGCTGAACTTTTTTTTTGTTTTATTTATTTATTTGTCTCTCTCGGTGTGTATGTGTGTTGGGGGTCGGGGGTGTATTGCTCAGTAGGGTGTTGTTTTGTTAGATGCAGTGTGTAACAAATATATTTCAAGATGATAGTCTTTACAGCACCTGATCTTTGTCCTTGTATTACGAAACAGGTGACGCCTTACATAACCTGAGGACAAATTTACAGGATCCTAACAATGTTTTGCAAAGTTGGGACCCTACATTGGTGAATCCATGCACGTGGTTTCATGTAACATGCAACAATGATAATAGTGTCATTAGAGTGTAAGCTGTTTGCCCCCTGATATCTGTCGTATTTATGTTTGTTCTGTATTTTTTGCAGCCTAATTTCATCTTTTTACTTTTTAACGTGTTATTATCGCTTCCTTTGGTTTAATATCAGTGATCTGGGAAATGCTGCTTTGTCTGGTCAACTTGTTCCACAGCTTGGCCAGCTCAAAAACTTACAGTATTTGTATGTTATACTCTCATCCTTTGGTGTTTCAATATTTTAGTTCTCCTTTTATAATATTTCTATGAACTTGGTTAGTGGATGACCATATTTGTTCCTGTTTGTGTTAATATTTTATGTGCCAGTCTATTTTTCTGTTTCAATATTCATAGGGATGGTTTTCCAATAATGTAGAGTAAAACAGTACAGTATTTAGGACTGTCATGCGCAAATTTGGTACTCAGATCTCTAATTTTATGAATGCATAATTTATTGTCATTTTCTGAAATGTCCTATCTATAACATTTCATTCAGTTTTTTCAATGCAGATTTTAGGTGGTAAGGTTTTTGTAAGATACTGAACTTGATAAGTGCATGTTATTATTGTTATTTAGTTTATTATTCAGAATAATTATAATATTTTCTGTAACTGGTGAATTTATCTAAGGTATCCGAGCCCGATATTTGTACCATTAAAGATAAAATGAAAGGCCTTTGTATTGATCATCATACAAGTAATGAACTTTTGTTTACAGAAATCTGACTCTGATAACAGAAGAAAAATAGAGAAAAGAAAACTGTGTATTGATGACCTTAGTTTGAACAAGTAAATGAGCTTCTGTTCGCAGCTACTATATTTAGTCTAGAGAAGCTCATCTAACTGACTAAGTTATATCAACCGGACAATGACAGTTGTAACTAAGTGATTAACAGAAATCAACAACAGTTATAACACTAATTTATACGAGATTCTCTCTGGGTGACCTTTACTCCTTTTTGCTTTTTTCTTTTGATTCTGAACATGACAATTTGGTTCTTCATACTTTAAGGAGGGAAGGGTGTGGGAAGGAGAGAGAGTGGGAGGGGAATTGATGGTTGATCCTGACTTTTGAGAGTGTTCTACCATATATTTGTCTATACACTCTTGGCTTTGGATTATTGATAAGCTATCTAAATTGAAAATGGCTTCGGCTAAGGATGGTTTGACTAGCATTACAATTGTGCATTGGTTCTCTTTGGTTATGCTATTGAGTTTGTGCGATACAGCAGTTGCATTTGACTTAGTCAGAAGTTTCTTGAGGAGGTAATCCAAGGCCTCTTGTGTTTTGGGATTGTGCGGATCTTGTTCTAAATGTTCTGACATATTTGAGAAGAAGCCTATTAAGAGTTCGCCCACAAGAGAAATTTCCCATACTTGTATCTGCATTTGTTGTAATCCTGAAGAAAACAGACAATCTGCATTAAGTACTTTTCAAATGAAACTTTTAGCTTTGGAAGCTGTATGACTCTAAAGGGATGATATCAATTGCCTAGCAGTCAGTGATAAAATTTTAATGAAATATTAAAGTGATTTAGCTAGATTCTAATTTACGAAATATTAATTTGGAGGTCTGATATGTTCATATTTTTTCATGCTATTTCTTTTTTCATATCAGGGAACTTTACAGCAATAACATTAGTGGACCAATTCCAAGTGATCTGGGAAATCTTACTAATTTGGTGAGCTTGGATTTGTATCTAAACCGCTTCAGTGGACCTATCCCAGAGTCATTGGGCAAGTTGTCAAAATTGCGTTTCCTGTGAGTATACTTATTGTTGGGATGAATTGTTTTAAGTACATATATTTTGTGGAATTTTCTAAGAATATCTTTTTCTGAATTGCATTATTTATCATCAGTACATTTGGTTTGCATTATGATTTATGAATGACTCACGTTAGTGTAAATGAAAAGATAAATGTGCTAAAGCGCCTTGACAATAAAACAAATTCTTATGGGCTACTATACCATCATGTTCCACACCTTTTTATAACTACTTTTGGCTTAACCTTTTAAGGAGACAATTTTATGCTTTAGTAAATAAAAATAATATTATTTATTTAATAAAATATGTAATTGCACAATCTCCCTTCTCAATAGTAACTATATAACTTCTCCAGTTAAAAATAAGCACCACAGATTTTTTTAAACCATTATTAGAAATTATATATATATATATATATATATATTTTTTTTTTTTTTAAAATTTTATTCCTTTGATACAATAGAAATGCGGATATACAAGTTCATGCATTCCTGCTATTAATAAATATTTTAGTTTCATACATTGATACTGTTAGGATTTTTACACAGTATATATATTTTAAAATTTTATTCCTTTGATATAATAGAAATGCGGATATACAAGTTCATGCATTCCTGCTATTAATAAATATTTTAGTTTCATACATTGATACTGTTAGGAATTTTACACAGTTAACCAATTAGGAACCATTACAGATTTGATTTTCAAAGTAATTTATCATAAAAAGCCTAGTATTGAATTACATTATTATAAACGAACCACCAATTAGTTTTCGGTTCCATTTAGATCTTACCATGCATGGAAATCATGATTATATGATAGTGTAAAAATCTTTTACACTTTTGGTAGATACTAGTTAAATTCTACGGTGAATCTAAAAAATTAGATAACTTACATTCAACTATGGTTTTGTTGCTACTAATTCTGTGTGTCAAGTAGAGTTGACAGTTTAAGCAAATGAATAGTAAACTAATCACTAATTAAACCAAAGGAGTCATTCTTGGTTCAAAATGCTCACTGAAATACTAGGTTAGAATTTAGATATGTTACTCATTCAGGGAACTTGCATTCCTATTTACCCAAGATTGTTCCTTCATCCCTCCCCGGCCCATAGCATTTGATTATCGTTAATCAAATCATGTGCACTTGACTCTCTCTTTGTGAATACATTTTTTTTTTTAATTTTTCGTGCTTGTTTCTTTGAAGAAATTTAAAAGGTATTGTAAGAGTGAACCAGAAATGAAAATTAAAGCTATATTGCTTTGGTGTAAATTGCTATTATTTTTCTGTCATAGACTAGGACTTTAAAAGCTGAATATGGTGCCTTGTGCTTGTTGATCTATGTGTCTTGTTTTTTGAACCACTATGGAATATTAATATCTAATACCGTTTTTGTGGTATGTTTGTCTAAGGATAGCCGTCTTAACAACAACAGCCTTACTGGTCCTATTCCCATGTCACTGACTAATGTCACTGCTCTGCAAGTGCTGTGAGCCAGTTTCCCTCAACATGTGGTTTATTTATCTTAGCAATGTTTTTATGCAAAGCTAATGTTTTGTTCTCAATATTTACTCTGAAATGTAGGGATTTTTCAAATAACCGTCTCTCAGGTGTGGTTCCTGTTAATGGCTCCTTCTCACTATTCACTCCCATAAGGTATTTTGCTCAGCTTTGAGATATTCTTGCTTTCAGTGATCTGGCCTGCAAACGATTTCTGAATGGATTGCCCTTCCTGTAGTTTTACCAACAACTTGGATTTATGTGGCCCAGTCACTGGGCACCCTTGTCCTGGGTCACCTCCATTTTCTCCTCCCCCTCCTTTTGTTCCACCATCCCCAATTTCAGCTCCAGGTATTCTTTATTGTGCTTTTGAAACTTTAAAATTTGGACTACACTGTTATCTGCAAATTTGTCATAATTTCTATAGTTGTTGCTTAGTTTTTCTTAACCTGGGTTTTAACTTGAAGTTCATGCTATACCCATCGTGGTGGCTATTTCAACTTTTTATAATGTGGTTATGATGACTGGGCAATATTCCATGTCCTGATTTTTCTATTTTTGGTTTATTGAAATTTAATTATTGGTGTTAATATTTTCTTCTAATTTCCATTGAACGTCAGGATTCTTATTGTGTCATGCTAGTGAGTTGGTGTAGATTTACATAGACTTATTGTTCGTTCTCCATTGCTGCTGTTTATTGTCTTGTGAAGTTTTGAAGATTAAAATCTTTTCTTATCTAGTCGTTGGTCAGTCATACATTTTAATAGGTTCAGTCAATGCCTATTTATGCTCCCTGTCAGTTATTGCGTTCTTGGAAACCTCAGTATAAAGGAAGCACTTATATTTTGTGATTTCCTCTGTCTAATTGCAGGAGGAAATAGTGCCACTGGTGCAATAGCTGGAGGAGTAGCTGCAGGTGCTGCTCTTTTATTTGCTGCTCCAGCAATTGCATTTGCATGGTGGCGTCGAAGGAAACCACAAGAATTTTTCTTTGATGTGCCTGGTGAACTTTCCCTTCCTATTTGAGTTAGTAGTGCATTGGTGGAACAATTGGAGGGAGTTTGACTCCTTACATCTAATTGCAGCTGAAGAAGATCCAGAAGTACACCTTGGGCAGCTCAAGAGGTTCTCACTCCGGGAACTGCAAGTTGCAACAGATACCTTTAGTAATAAAAACATTCTTGGAAGGGGAGGATTTGGTAAGGTGTACAAAGGACGCTTGGCAGATGGTTCACTGGTTGCTGTGAAAAGATTGAAAGAGGAGCGCACGCCTGGTGGGGAGCTTCAGTTTCAGACAGAAGTAGAGATGATCAGCATGGCTGTGCACCGAAATCTCCTCCGTCTACGTGGGTTCTGTATGACACCAACGGAAAGGCTACTTGTATATCCTTACATGGCTAATGGAAGCGTTGCATCATGCTTAAGAGGTATGGCCTTTCCTTTTTCCTCCAGTCTTTGGCCTAGCAACAAAATAGAACATGGCTTATGTTAAAAGCCCTTCATTTTTGCTGTGTAGTGACTTTGAGTTTAGTTTTTCAGGACATGTTAATAAGTTACATATGATATCAGTTTGACTTTTCAGTTTTTTAACTGTCGTGCACTCTACTTTCTTGATTACCTATCATTGCCAGTTATTCCTCTCAATTTTCAAATTCTATAAATCCTTGCTACTGGCAATTAAAGCACATATATAGTTTTAGTGTCCTCTAGCTCTGGTACGTATAAAGAATACTAATAAAAATGATAATTAGGGTTTAAATTTATAAAGACATGTTTGGCAAAAGTTTACTAGTGTCATCTGTGGTTTAAAAGAGACTTCTAGTTTCAAAGTCCCTAGAGTTATTTCTCTAATATGATGTTAAGAAAAGTAAAAAGCCCACTCTACCTTTTACTCCTTTTTTCTTATTCATGTCTACATATACATCAAAACAAGGAATTTTGGGCCACCATTTTTGGATTAAGTGTTAACTACCATTGACTTCACTTATAGATTTTGTTATCCTCTGGCTTGGAAAGTGATTCTGCACTGATGTACAATTTCGTGCTGAAAGTATGTTTGAAGTATAGACTCAAACTAAAGAAGAGAAGATAAAGCACCATTATAAGATAAAGGCACCATTATAAGATAAAGACACTGCGCGATTTATGCAATTTGAGTTTGTTAACACTACAGTCACTGGAAATCCCATGATGTTTAGTACTGTACTGTAATGTTCTATGCTACAGTGAGATGAATTTGGTTAAACCACAAGTCAACAAAACTTATGTTACTGACTCAGTTCTTTATTTTATTTATGTCAAACATGAGTCTTCTACCTTATCTTTCCCAATTTTCTGTTGCCTCATGATCTCGTATTTGCATTATTCCAGAGCGTCCGGCACACCAACAACCCCTTGATTGGCCAACAAGAAAAAGAATAGCATTGGGTTCATCAAGGGGTCTTTCATATTTGCATGATCACTGTGATCCAAAGATTATCCACCGTGATGTAAAAGCTGCAAACATATTGTTGGATGAGGAGTTTGAGGCTGTTGTTGGGGATTTTGGGTTGGCTAAACTGATGGACTACAAGGATACCCATGTTACAACTGCTGTACGAGGCACAATTGGGCACATAGCCCCAGAGTACCTATCTACTGGTAAATCTTCAGAGAAAACTGATGTATTTGGGTATGGTATAATGCTTCTGGAGCTGATCACTGGACAAAGGGCTTTTGACTTAGCTCGTCTTGCTAATGATGATGATGTTATGTTGCTGGATTGGGTATGAACTGCAAATGCATACCGTTGTGTATTTGTTAATTTCATTTATGTTTACAGTTGAGTTTCATTCAATCCTTAAAGTAGTTTTCTCCTTCCTTCAATTCTTCAGACAAGGATGACACAGGAGTAGTAATCATGCCCGCAGATAGTAGAATGCAGAACATTTTCAAATTTTCCATTTTTTACATTTTCTTTGTCACCACTGTGCTAATTTCAATGCTATTTTTGTGCTTCTAAATACTTTCACTGTTTTATTATTGAAAATGGTATCTATGACATCAAATGTGTCCTGTTAGGTCTTGCAGGAGAAAACAAGTTCTAACTGATAATACTTTTTGACTGCAGGCTAGGAAAATTAGGTCAACGTTAATGTTACTAATGCTATTAGCACTGAAATGTACTAACTGCCAATATAATTTATCATGATCTGATTTAGGAAAGAAAAAACAGGCTATGCCTCTAATTGGAAAAGAAGGATTAGCATGATGTTGAACATTGACTTGTAGTCTTTTGAACTGTGCATTCATGATCTTTCATGAAACAATAACATGTTAAATTACAGTCCATGTTACTTGTCGACAAGAATCACAAGTGAATTCATAATATTTTATAGTAATCTAACGGCTGAGTATGTTCTTAGGTTAAAGGACTTCTGAAGGAAAAGAAGCTAGAAATGCTTGTGGACCCTGATCTCCATAGCAATTACATAGATGCTGAGGTAGAACAATTGATTCAGGTTGCACTGCTTTGCACACAAGGTTTCCCTATGGACCGGCCTAAGATGTCAGAAGTAGTGCGAATGCTTGAAGGTGATGGTTTGGCAGAAAGATGGGACGAGTGGCAAAAGGTGGAGGTTCTGCGCCAGGAAGTGGAGCTCACCCCTCATTCCAGTTCTGATTGGATTGTTGACTCAACTGAAAATCTACATGCAGTTGAGTTATCTGGTCCAAGGTAACTCTGGCACAATAGTAAGTTAAAAGGAGAAAATAGAATTGTTTGACATTTTTTTCAGCTATAGAAGTTCTCTTTCACTCTTGTTCCTTCCTGTAAGTCTAGTCCACTGCATTGTATTCATTTACGTTTGTGCATAGCTTTCTTGAGTTACAATGTGTATCACCTGCTTCTGCTGTGGTTTGATGAAGTGAAAATTTACTTAGATTAAAGAATTGCAGTAGAATTATGCACACTATCTTTTATACTTTTCTATAATCTGCAATTTTGATGATGATGTTCTGTAAAGTTGTGTGGTAGGAGACTATCCCTGCACCCTCATGGGCAAGGTGGCCAATTTGCATGGATCCTTTGTCCTTACAAGTGCTTGCTATCATTCAAATCTGGGTTTGTTTGTCATGATTATTACTTCATTTTCCATGCATCAAGTTTTTCATTTTTTAAAACGTAGTGCTTGACTCATTGTATAAATTTATTAGTTTTTCTGCACCACCCTTTTATTTTTCTTTTTTACTTTGCTCAATTCTTTCTTTTACCTTGCTTGCTTATATGTTTAATACTTTATGTGCTTGTATATTGATCAATTATTTTATATTTGCTTCAAGTTTATGGCGATATTTTTTATTCAATGATCCTGATTGATTTTGCTGGCAGTGTTTTATGTTTTTCTGTATCATTTGTAGGTTGATGATTAATTATATCTTATTAGTTTCAATTTAATTAGAATATACTAATGAATGAAGTTTTTTTTTTACTTATAATATAATACTTTTGTAATAATTATTTGAGTGATTTCTACTTGTTTGTAGTTAATCTTTATATTTGGCATCTAAATTAAATTTATTTGTCTTTAAATATAACATCAATAGTTCATTCATATCCATTAAACTATTTAATTTAGGTAATGTACCACTATATTTTTATGAAATTGTATGTTTTTTTTCAAAATTATTAAATAAATAATGTATACAAGGAGCTCAAATTTTTCTTTAAAAGCTCTTCAACTTTTGAAAGAGAAAAAGATAAACTCATAATATATATTGTTTATGAACTACAATAATTAAATATAGTTTGATTCAAAAGGTAATTACTGTGAGGAACAATTAGAAGATGGGTTCATATGGATTCAGTGATTTCTTTTCAAAAAAATTACTTAACTTTAGTGTATTATTATTATTATTATTATTATTATTATTATTATTATGTATGGAATGACCAACCTTAATTTAAAAAAAATATATAAAGGAAATCAGTGAAAAATATGTGAAGTTATGGAACTTATTTTGAGCAGAATTCACTTAATCCGTCCTGTCCTGTCCTGGTTCATATATTTATAAGAAAATTTTAAAATACTTTTTATTTATAATTTAGGACAGGAAGAGAACATTTTCTCTGGAGTCTTAAAAAGTGAACTAAGTCGCCTTGCCGGAATAATTTTGAATCACTAATCAAACCTCTTTCTAATTTAATCACTAATCATTAATCAATTTCTTCAAAAATGAAAAAAATTTCTTAATCCTTTTTCTGAAACCGTTCTTATATTTAGTAATTACTATAGTTTTATAAGCTTTACAAGTTTGAAGTAACTTTTTCGTTAGAGTTCTCACTGACATTCGAAGTTGCTTAAAATGTATTGTTTTTCCGGCCAACTCAACTTAATAAAAAAATGTCTATTAAAGCAATAAATGTTATGTATGATAATTAAATTTAAATATAAAAAATGTAAAATTGTGAGTTGTTTTAAATTTCTTTGACTTTCTTCCATTAATGCAAGTTTTTAGTTTTATATTTAATTGTAATACTTTACATATGAATAATTTGAATCACAATTTGAAGTTTTTAGTAAAAATATTTCACTTATTTGTTAAACTAAAACTAATAGATATTAAAATTTAAGAAATTTAAACTATAGGTTTGATATGTAAAAATGGAGTAAAATTTCTAGCATGATTTTTTTTTTGTTTTAAATTTCTTTTTATTTGGTTTTGATCGTCTATATAAACTCCAAAATAAATTTAGCATTAAATTTTAAAAGTCATACATTAGGTAAAATGTAACATCCCAATTTTAGCAGCTTGAAACTAAAAAAAAAAAATAGGGAGTTTTATTGTAGTTCTAAACCAGATAATCCAATGTACACAATATATTAATACAGTCTTACAAAAGATATGACTAAAAAAATATATCAATTATACACTTAAACTAAACTAGTAAACACTATGCTTAAATTGACCCCTACTAAAGCTTCAACTGGAAAGCTCTTCCACAACCTAAAACGATGAATCCTCATCCTTTATAAGTGCCCTTGACACTGCAACCACATCTGCTCCCACCGAAAAGGTGATCATCGCAAAAGAAAAACATACAATACGAGACAGAAACACAAAAAGCAAGGGTAAGTTAATAATGATTTAAAGAAGGTTACATTAGAGAAAGAGTATAATAACAATCAATTATCACAAATTCACATAGGAACATTCCAATACTCACACGTCATTCAACTCTAGACTCAATTATCCGGATATATGCAATTAACATTGGACCTCTTGGTGGCTTGCACCGTGTATGATTCTCAAACTCTGCAGAGTTTGGCCTCAAGGGGTTATCACCCAATCATCACACCAGGTAAATCTCCTTCGCGCCAAAGACTTGATCGAGCCCAGTGGCTAAGACCTCCTGCTACTCCTCACGGCATAACCCATTATACTCTATATGAGCCTTAATGGTTATTGGAGCGTCAGGATACCAACCAAAACTGAGTCCTTATGTCTTTGCATAACCTATCTCATCCACACTTAGAATTTCTCCACGAAATTCCTCCATAATTCACATACAACAGACATATTCACCCAATCTCACTCAAAGCATACAAAGACAGTCAAAATAATCCATTTCAGATCAGTTAATGCAATGAAACACATCAAAACAACAAACACATGAAATATGGCAGCTTAGCGCTCAGCCTCATATTCCAACGCTCAGCCTCAACATTAGAGTTTTGTTCCAGACCTGCAGGGGTCTCAACGCTGGGGCACCACTCGGCTGGCGCTCAACCTCATTCTTCTCGCATTTTTCAATGCTAGGCACCGTTGGGCTGGCACTCAGCGCGGATTCTGTCGGATTTTTCAAGGCTCAACCTCACACCAGAAAACAGCACAGATTCTGGTTTTCATTGGGAGATGTTTCACTTGAATTCATGACCAAATTGGCACCTCCATGACAGAGTTGTCTAGTTTTCAAAATGGTTTTCAAGCAAAGTGAGATGATATCAATTAGAGCCATGATTCAAGTGTTCATTTTCTAATTCAACCTCAATTCACACAATGCAATCACAATTTCACTTATACCAAACATAAAACATTTCGCAATCTCATAGCAATCAAACAGGCAGTCCTAATTACATATAATTACATCACTGAATTCTTTTAAGTACAATCAATTATTAGCTTCCCTTACCTGACAAAGCGACTCTACAAACCCAAATCGCTCAAAGAACACCAAAACATATCTAACTCCACAGGATGCTCTATCTACACATAGAAACACCACAAGAACGATCAAGACCTACCATCATCATCACTGATCAACAAAGACTCATCTCATACTGATGATTAAAACAAGGCATGCAAGCAAAAGATGACTCACATGCGAGAGAAAACAGAATTAGACCAAAACGAGGGCATAAATTCAACTTACGCGAACGGAGAAACTGATCGGTCCAATTTGAAGAGCTCGCCGAGAGGATCAATCCTACGGTCTCAATTCTTCAATCAGACGACTAGAAAGACAAAATCTCTAGAGAGAAGTCAGAGAACTCTAGAAAAGTGGTTTCTAGAGAGATGATGTGTTTTAAAATAATGAAACTCGTTTATAACAATTTTATTTATACTAAAACCTTTTAATATTAAAATAATCGAGTCTCACTATTTTTAAACCACTATCACTTTTTAAATGCCAAACAAAATAGAAACGAATACTTGTATAAAAGACCAATAATATAAGAAGGAAACAAAAAAACTTGTTATGATAAGATCTCTGATGGGAATTTTTTACTAGAATTCTGTATCAATATTATTTATATATGGGTTTTTTAAACCTTATTTTTTTAAATTGAAAAAAAAAACTTTGGGTAACCTTATTTAATTTTAAGCAACTTGTGTTGGTGAAGTTTCACATTAACGTAATATTCTCTTGTCCATGTTTATAAGAACCTTTCAACTAATTTACACCCTGTAAAGAAAATTAATTAAAAATAAATTAATGCATCATTAAATTACAAAGAGATCTTGTAAAAATGATCATTTTTTTGAAAAGGGTGTCAACAAAGAACAAAAAGAGTATTTCTGTTGACAAAAAAACTCCCATCAAATATACTCTAAGTAAACACTTCGTTTGTTGTGACAACACTTTTTATTAGTATCCTCGAACCCGGCAGAAAGATAAAACAAACTAGAGGGAGAAAGTGTATCAGCAAAAACAGTAAGTAAATATTCATTGGCTAAATGGGTAAAAAAATTGTAAGAACTATCATGATCTCCCTTGGACAAACATGATCTGCACCAATTTTTCTTGAGATGAAATGCAAAGGATGATTAAATGAAGGAAAATGGTGGAGATTAGATTGTGGAATCTAGACATGGAGAAGGGGTGAAAAGTTAAAATGAATGGATCTAATCCACAATCCTTATTGAGTAATCCACCCCAACTTCCTGGTGCTTGGTTTATATGACATTGAACTATGCAGTGACAGTAGTGTTTGACAAAATGTTGAGGGTGTGTGTGTACCATGTTCTATCAACCCATTGGATTTTGCATCAACTTCTGGATATAAATTGCATCTAGTTTAATTAAACATCGCTGCACTAATTGAAACCCAGGATCACAAAACTCGGCAAAAGTTATCCTTTCAATTGTCAAATTTAAAGCCCATAACTTAAATGCCTCCGATAAACGCCACACCAAAATTTGTAAGAGAATTCAGCCACACTGCAGATCTGCTTCCGGTTCATCATGACATTTCACCACACTCATGGTATATACAAACTACTACTGCTATAATTTTGTTAAGATTGTGAGGGTAAAGACCAATTTCTGACCCAATCTGTCAGAGTTGCAACATTTCTACTAATGTCTTCGATATTGTCACTCTTCAATGCAACCACTTTCTCCTCCGAGTAGCTTTCTTTAGCCTCCTCAAGCAGAACTTGGAAGATTTCACATTCAATGTTGTTTGAAAGCTTTGAATCCGTGTACCCCCTATTACATGTACGGAGATAGTTTAATGAAACCAATAACAGTAGCAAAATCAACGTGATAAAAACAGAAACAAGTGCTTTCATACCTCCTACTCAAACGGTCATACAAAATGGTGTTATCAGTTTGAAGTACAACTACACAATCGAACCATCGCTCTGGAAAGAAATCACAGCCATGGTAATCCACAATGTTTCCGCCCTCTTCCATAACATCCTCAAGTTCATCACACACCTACAGAAACCATGTAAAATTGTAAAACCTATAAATCAAGCAACATACACAAGATGACAAGAAACGTGTAAATGAAGAAAATATTAAAACTGTTTCATGTGATCCAACGTAACATAAACCAAATCCAGGCCTCGTCAAACTAAAGTATCTCCACACCATTATTCTTAATAACATTTTCTTTTGGCATGAAGAGCCCCGAGAAATTACATATAAATGTACACAATCAATAGTATAAATAAATAACTAAACTCAAGGAAAATTCAGAAGAAAAATTAGATTCAGTTTGTACCACTGGAAGTTCAGCACATTTATGCACTGCAGTAATGATTTCGAGAGTTGTTATGAAGGAGAGAAAGGTATAAGGACAGCTAAAGGGATTAGACATTAGGGGAGTAAGAATAGATGACGAGAATGTTGCTCCGCACATGAGGTCTACAAAGTGTAGGATCTGGAACACTCCCACTTCAGGATGTTACTTTCACTAAATAGTTGAGTAGACGAGTCTTAACTTTTCTCAGGATGTTATCAGTAATCTCCAAGAGATATTAGAAACAGATGCAGGAATATTGTACCATTAAGTAGCATGAACCTTTGCTAATTGCTACAATGGAACCATGACTTACGGAGAGATAGTCTTTAATTCAATGTTCAATATATCTACTACCTCAAGTTTTGACGAGGATCATTATTTAGTAATAATTTAGAATCAATTGACCTACTATTAACATTTCAAAATTGAAATGAGTAAAAAGATTGTATCTGCCAATTTAAATCAATGTTGAGAGAGTTATTTTCTTATCTTTGCACTTACATGTTTCCTCCCTTTAGAGGAGCTAAATGGCAAACAAAAAGCATAAATAAATGGCTGTCAATACATAAATTGGCAGCTTACCAAGTCTTCATTAAGAACATAACAATCAAGCTCATCATCCCAGCCATCATGCAAGTTCTTTTCCTTGACTAATTCTCCAATATTGATGTGGCGGAGTTGGGTGGCTTCTGCTAGAGTAGTGCACATGGTTGTCTTTCCAGTCCCCGGAGTTCCAGTCACCAGAATGTTTGGATTCTTCCTCTTACCATTTTCTAGCACCATGACTGCAACCTACATCAAAAAATAGGCAGTCTCAATGTTTCACACAACAAAATATAAATATCATCATCAAGGCTATTTTCAAATTTATTCTTCAATTCAATCTCTACTGCAAGGCTATTGTGTTTTTCCTAATCCGTGGTAGTTTTGTTTCTGCCTCTCCGCATGCTAGGGCAACGCGGTATACATCTAACCCTCACCAGATTGGAACCTCACACACTACGTCATACATTTGTTCTATTTCAGTTTCTCTAGTCATTTTAAAGCAATTTAGAGTCTACCCACTGAACACATAAGAGTACTAGTTGTTTGATCCTTTAAAAGCCTCAAATCTTAAAAAAGGTGACAACAATTTATACTGTGTTCTATAACCAAGCAATAGACTAACCAATAAACTAATAGATTAATTCCAGGTTACTTCTCCTCGCCAACACCGAATAATTGACAAATAAAACAGTCCTTAAAGGCACATAAAGGAAGTAAAACCAATATACCTGCAAAAATCACTTTGCCCATAACTATAACTAAAATGCATTAGGCTCAAGAAAATTGAAAAATAAAAATTGGATCTACACGTAGTTACATAATTATCTCAATAACCCATACACCGAAATCTCCAATGTACCATAGCCGCATAACATTTCACAATGTGATTTTTTTTTTCACACAAACTTACTGAACCACTGTCCGATACCCACCATAACTTTGATGCATACAAGAATTCGTAAAAAAAAAAAAGACATGGTTTTAAACAATTCTACTCTAGCAAGACGCATCATCAATCAGTCGTGAATTGTTCGTAAAGTGTGAACGAGGATGAACATACGAAAGTGTTAGGACTGAATCGAAACGGCGTCGCAGCGGCAGCTTCTGTCGGGTACTTTTCTCTGCTCTGCTAGGTTAGGGTTGATCGGATTGAGGAAGCATTACTCGTTCTTGTTTTTATTGTTGTTACTCTGAAAATAGGCGAGTTAAATTTTAACTACTAAAATATTTAAAATGATACGATTGCACCAAAGCATCTTTTATGTAGGTTAACAAACTTTACAAACGGTAAGGATGCGTTTGAGAAAATCTTTCCTTTTTTTTTTTTTTAATTTTTGAGTACATTTGTCAATTTATTTGATTTGTATTTGTTTTGTTTGCCATCTGTTCTAGATTTGCAATCTCTATTTTGTATGATTATATGTTTGTTTTGTTTAGTTTTTATTTTCTTTGTAAAAAAGTATGTTTTTTTTCCTGATCTTTTTTGTCAGCTTTTTTTCAAGGTTCAATCTTTCAATATTTTTTCTACATGCGTAAATGTAATAATCATGATATATATATATATATATATATATATATATATATATATATATATTTTTTTTATGTTTTTTTTTTTTTTTTTTTTTT
>Ga0214542_1004451_pt1 | contig 27767 bp, 16 predicted proteins | sample CNSS1metaG_FD_160096 | JGI IMG/M metagenome (GOLD analysis project Ga0214542, IMG submission 160096) | Root nodule microbial communities from cowpea collected in UCLA plant growth center, Los Angeles, California, USA - CNSS1 | ecosystem: Host-associated > Plants > Roots > Nodule | place: USA...
ATGGGAATCAGTACGGCTGGGGAAGACACTTACATGGAGTGGAAGCCCCTTTAGCTTACGTGACAGTCGAACGGAACCCTAGCGGAAGTGAAAGACGGCTGCAGTTCAAGGCAAGGGCAAACTCTCTGAAAATGGTAGAATACATTAGGTTTAGGACAGACCTAAGGTCTTATACTGTGGGCCGGCCTTTAGGCCCAATACTGTAGGGCAACCCACTAACTTTTAGGGCTGAGAAAAGAAATGGGCCTTACAGTTATTATATTTATTTATTGACATATATTTTTTAAAGATATTAATATACTAATTTATTTTTTGTCTATTTTAATTTATCACTTCAATTATTTTTAAATTTTTTATTTTAATTTTTTTAAGTGATATAATGTGATAATCTAAAAACAATTATAATAATAAATTAAAAGTATATAAAATAAATAAATAAATAAATAAGAATGAATTAAAATATTATTATCTATTTTGTAAAACGAATTACAAATATAATTACTTGGTACAACAAAGTGAGAGACAAATTAGATCTAGGCTTTGTTCACTTCCTAAGATGGATTAGAGGGAGAGAGAGGTTGGGTTTGAGTGAATTTGAAAATGAAGGGTGTATTTTTTTTTTTAAGGGATTTGAAGGTGATTATGAGTGAATTTAATAATAAAGTTTGTGAGAGTTAGTGAGTGATTTGATTGATATGATAGATTAAAAAAAATGTTTTAATATATTTAAAAGAGACTTTACCATTTTGTCCTTATGTAATAAATAGTATAAATTTGTGTTTGTATGAGTTTAATCAATTTTTAAATTTTTTATTTAATGCTACACTTTAAATAAATAATTTACAAAAATTAATAAAATAAATTATTTATTTTCATAATATTGAAATAAATTTTACCAAGCAATTGTAAATATCATTTTATTTGAAATTAAAAAATTAGTATGGAATATTTCTTTGGGATTAAAAAATTAAAAATTAATATTGCACGCAGTCCACGAATGGAGGATCGGTTCTACAGCTTAGGGATCAGATCTGCTACTTCTGTGATCGATTCCAAGCTTCATTGGATCGTTCCAAGCTGCATGACATACTTTTGGATCCGTTCCAAGGCAAGAAGATTGTTCCAACGTAGCAATTTCTCAGATTTTGGAACCGTTCCAGGCCACGAAGATCGTTCCAGCGATGCGAATTCTCATATGATTTCACTGCCGTGACAGCAACCGCTGCTTCAAACCAATTTGGTGTTTGTCTTCACCCTCATTCGCACCAAGAACAGCAACAACAAGCTGCTTCGAATTGGAACCAGTACATGCAACACGTGAATACTATAATGTGATCATGGTAAATTGGTCATTTCATAAAACTCTCTTTTAAATCTGAGCTAAATAAGCGAGATGAAAAAATGTTCATATCCTTCAAATCCTTGCTAAACCTAGCTTGCATATCATACAAAACGAACAAGTTTTATCCCTCCTAATCTATCTTCTCATTTACACCACAACAGTAAATACGATAAAACGAACCGGCTCTTATTGTTTGCTCCCATTGATAACTCGTGGCAGAGAAGATTGGTTTCTCTCGTTTTCGTTTCCATAGTGAGAAAATAAGAAAAAAGGAAAAAAATATAAAATATTCTACTTTTAAGATACAAAATATAAATTTTTTTTGCTACTGAAAATCAGCGAGATAAACTAGTCGGATTAAACTCTTAAAACTTGAGTTTAGTTTGTAAAATATTGATGGTTCAAGAATGAGTCATTCATTTCATTGAACTTTAATCGAAATTTAAGTTTGTTGGGCTGAAAAAAATATTAAACTTGAGTTTTTCTTATTTATCTTATTTAAAGTTTTAATTCATTTTAATTTATGAAAAAAATATTTTAATACTTTATAAAGACAAAATTCTACAAATTATTTTAATAGTACTCTATTAATAAAAATATACATAAACTTTTATCTAAAGAAAGTTATTCATACATAAAAAAAAGATATTGTTTTCAGCAAATACAACTCAGGTCTCTTCGCTAAAACTTAACTTTGCAGCCAATTCAAACCAGACGCACCCTGATCACTGTAACAGACACAAAATGACATCAATAAGTGCATTGTATATCAAATGATATTAATCAACATAGGCTCACAACCTCAACTTATTATGGTTATGTAAACAAATGGAAGGCATTTGTTGGTATACAAAAGAATCGAACATTCATCTTTTACCATAGGTTTCTACCACCAAAGAACATATTTTAAATTATTATTTTTTAATTACCAGCAAGAAAATTCATATCAAGATTAATTAATTACCATAAGTATTTATAAAAGATACATTATAGAAAGAAGTTAAAATTGAAAAAAGAAAACATGACTATTCATAAAATTGGTTTATTTTTTAAATGAACTTCATTACAGAATAAGCCCAAACTTTGACATGATAGATGAAAGGGTATTGGACTCATGGGCTTGGGCCTTTGGATTTGATTTCACAAGCTCCGTTTTTAGAATTGAGCACTACCTGTGACTGTTCTGTTGCTGTTTTCCCCTGGCACTAGATTCTTGGAACCGAATGGATTTGATGAAGGCTTTGAGGTTGAGCCCTTGCGTAGGTGCAATTCCTTCACCGCCACTTATCACTCTCGGTGGTGTTAGCTTCTGTGCCCCTCCTCTCTTTACAACAAAACACTGTAGTCATTTTTGCATCTCTACAAACACTCGCAAAAAGCTTTTCTCTCCAATTCCACTTGGCAGAAAGAGAGACTCTGATCCAGAGCCGCTTCTGGAACCCTCCATTGTCCAAGAACTATCATTCGTAGAAGAAGAAGAACAAGAAGAAGAAGAATTCCTCGACGAGTATGAAGACGGTAAAGTTGCGCTCTGTCTCTCGAATCTAATCGCTTCTCTCTATTTCCGAAATTTTCTGAACTTTTCGTTTCATTGCGCAAAGACAGCGTTGGATGATAATGATGATGAAGACGACGGTGACGACGAGGGATACTATGAGGAAGAAGAGGAGGCTGGTGTGCCTTATGTAAGTTTTTGTTAGAAATTAGAATGATAAGTGTGTGTTTTGGTTGGGGAAAATGATATGATTTATTGATTTAGAACGTTTCTAAGGCAGGTGATGGCGGCGCAGGCGGTGGAATCTCCCTAGCTGGCACATGGTGGGACAAAAAAGCATTAGCCATTGCTAAAGAGGTTACTCTCTCTTTTGATGGGGAATTGCAAGTTTATGCTTTTAAAACACTGCTGAACTCCACCATTCAAGTGCGAATTGAGAACCTTTCCAAAAAGTAAGACGAAAATATTCTCCTTCTTCTTCTTCTTATCCTTATTATTGTTTTTATAATTAGTATGAGGATGAAGGCAGGGGTTGAGAGAGCAAAAACGATACGGCTAACTAGGACTCCGTTCTGTTTTAACTTTTTTTTATTATCAAATATTAAAATTAGACAATTTGGTAAGATTAAATAGCAAGGAAAATTTGACCACCGCATGCGTGGTTTTGTCTCAGTTATTGGCTGAATGGTTCCTTCCTGATTAAGATTTAGTTGTACCTCATTAAACAGGCACATTATTAGTTTGATAACTTTTATTATTGAATGGTTATTATGAATAAAAGCATATATTATTCTGAACTGTTTGTGATGAATCTTTAGTTTTTTTTTATATATAATTGTGAGATCGGATAACTATGCAAGACCTTTTTTGATTAATTATATAAATAAATATAATTTTGGATTTTCCCAATTATTTATGAGATTATGCTGATATATAAGTAACCTTGCACCTTAAGCATATAATTTGGGGTTCAATTCTGGAGGAAGCCAACTCCTTAAATGCATTACTTCTTGATTACTCTTTGACTCTGGCCGGAGGATACCTGAGGTTCACACACAAAATCTAAATATGTATGGAAATTTAGCAATACATACGTATGTGCTAGTAGTAATGTTATATTTGGTTTATCTTTCTTTTTGATATACTTATATAAGTTTCTGAAATTTTATGTGCTATATAGCAATGTTTCCTCCCTAAAAGTAATGTTACATTAATGTTTATCTTTCTTTTTTTTCATTTGTTCATAGTTTTTTTAAGCTTATTTCTGGTATACTGGGATAGGTTGATAGGCCAGATTGCAGAATGTGTAACTATTGTAAGGATGTGGGAAATTGGTGCAATTTTATTTGTAAAGATCTACATTGCAGAAAATTGGAAATGCTGAAGTTGAATGCACTTAAAGGTATTCAGCATTCCCGTGGCCCCTTTTACTTGCATAGTTTAAGGATTGCTAGGCCAGATTTCAGAATGTGTAGCTATTTTAAGGAATGTAGGAAATTGGTGCAATTTTATTTGTAAAGATCTACACTGCAAAAATGGAAAGGCTGAAGTTGAATGCACTTAATTGGTATTCAGTATTCCTGTGGCCCCTTTTACTTGCATAGTTTAAGGATTGTGGAGCTTGTCGCTAATAAGCATTCATTTTACATCCTCTCTCCTAAAGACGTAAAAAAGGTTTGACGATTTTAGTCCCATATTTCTAAGTGCATTGGACTGATGCAAAGTGCCTGATATATCACAATTTTTGAATGCAAATCCTATCTGTATACTGCTCAGTGAATGGATTTTTGGCTAACTACCTACGCATTAACTAAGTATCAATGATTTGGTGTTGTAAAATTTGACGAAAATACAAACAAAACTTGATTCTTGAGGCTTGTATGATCACTGCCCAAAGTATTTCAAAAGGGTACCCACCACCTCAGGAAGTCACTTTGCAACGGTCTGCATGCGTCCTCCTTTTTTTTTTTTTTTTTTCCTCTCATGGGCCTTATCTCCAAGCTCTTATTCCCCGCACGACCCTCCATTTCGGTGTGCCGCAAAGTAATGGGCTCCTCTATCTTTTTCTTCCATGAGCCATGAGGTCTCTAACACTTTTTCCCACCTATAAATACATTACTTCTCTACTCTCTTAAATTTATTTCTTGCTAGTTTATGGGTTCTTCGAAAAATCCGTTCAGGGTAGTGGTCATTAGCTTTTACAGCAGTCTTAAGGACTCATGGCTGACGGTATGGACACCACCACCAACAACAAAATAATATTTCGCGAAACCTTTTCCGAAGATTTAAAAAATCAAAGTCTTTGCTGGACAAAACTTTCAACGCTGGCAGAAACACTTGTCTACTCTATTAGACATGTAAGGAGTTGTTTATGCTCTTACAGCCGTCAAACTTGACTCTAGTAGTCCTACAAAACATATTGAAGATTGTATCAATTCAACTTAGGTATGACGACACACTTTGCTCAATGCATTATTTAATAATTTGTTTGATGTGTACTCCTCTTATAAGGAAGCCAAGGATATTTGGGACTCGTCGATTCTCAAATACACAACCGAAGGTCTTGTGAGGCAAAGGTTCGTCATTGGAAATTACTACTACTAGGAGATGATAAACGATGAAGACATCAAGATGCAGATCAATGAGTACCACAAGCTACTTGAATATATTAAAGCAAAAAACATAGTCATGCATGATGAGTTCATTTTAGAACTTCTAATAAAAAATCTTTCAGAATCCTAGACAAACTACAAACAACAATTGAAGCACAGGCACAGACAAATGTTATGTTACCCCATCCCTTATCATTCACTGAAGATACCAACCAAAAGAATTGTGATGCTACAAGGGCTATAAGACATTATCAACCAAAGCAAATATGGTAGAAGACGAGCCATCTCCAAAAGTGTACAAGAAAAAGCCCGATCACAAGAACAAAAATTTTAAAAATTCTCGTCCTAGTGGATCTAACCCCACTTTCAAGAAAAATGGAAATTGCTTTGTGTGTGGAAAATGAGGCCATCATTGAGTTAGAAACTACAATCCTCCTAAGGCAAATATAACCGAAGGAGAAAATACAATTCTTGCGGTTGTTTAACAAATAAACCTTGTGAGCAAATGGATGGTAGACTATGGTGCTACCAGGCACATCTGTGCAAACAAAAATGTGTTTACCTCCTTCACTAGTATAGGGAATGGAGAGGAATATGTTTATCTTGGTGATTCCATGACAACTCCTATCCTAATAAAAGGAAAATTTCTTCTAAATTTCACAAATGAGAAGACTTTAAGCTTAAGCAATGTGCTACATGTGCCATCAATCAGAGTTAATATAATCTTTGTAGCATTGTTGGGAAAAGTTGGTGTTAAAGTGTCATTTGAATATGATAAGATTGGTATGACAAAAAATAATGTGTTTGTAGGGGAAGGGATATTGTGATCAAGGTCCTTTTGTACTTAACATTTCTGAAATTGTCAATGAATCTAGTTCTTTTTTCTTTTATTGTTCATTTGTATGATGTGTTGCATGCTAGATTAGAACATGTAAATTCCTCATATGTTATGAAATTGTAATGACTCAGATTAATTAATATGCATTATAAACAAAGTAAAAAAGGAGGTGATATATGAGTGGAGTCTAAATTAACAAAGAAAACTTGTCATTCTGTATAAGGTCAAATTGAACTTCTAGGATTAATTCATATGGATTTAGTTCCTTTGGAGATGATTTTTACATGTTTCTTGTTGAAAATGATCCAAGTTTTTTAGAAGCTACTAGTGCTCTTAATGCAATACATCTTCCTCTGTCGGAAGGAACTAGATCAATATGAATTAATCTTAGAAGTTCAGTTTGACGTTCTTCAAAATGACAAGTTTTCTTTGTTAATTTAGACTCCACATATATATATCACATTTCTTACTTTGTTTATAATGTATATTAATTAATCCTAGTCGTTACAAGTTCATAACATACGAAGAATTTACATGTCCTAATCTAGCATGTCACACATCATACGAATCAAATCAACAATATAAGCAAAAGAACTAGATTCATTGACAATTTCAGAAATGTTAAGTACAAAAATACCTTGATCAGAATATCCCTTCCTCACAAACACATTATTTTTTGTCATAACAATCTTATCTTATTCAAATGACACTTTAACCCCACTTCTCCCAACAATGCTACATAGATTAGATTAACTTTGATTGATGCCACATGTAGCACATTACTTAAGGTTAGAGTCTTCTCATATGTGAGCTTTAGAAGAACTTTTCATTTTCTTAGGACATGAATTGTCTTGGAATCACCAAGATAAACATGTTCTTCTCCATCCCGCACTAGTATAGGAGGTAAGCGCACTTTTGTTTGCACAAATGTCCATAGTAGCACTAGTTTCTACCACCCATTTACTCACATTGGTCACAAGATTTATTTGTGAAACAAATGTGCGTGATGGCCTAGTTTTCCACACACAAAGCAATTTCCATTTTTCTTGAAAGTGGGGTTAGATCCATTGGGATTTAAAAATTTTCTTGTTTGTTTTGTAGATGGTTTGTCTTCTAATATATTTGCTTTGGCCAATAATGTCTTAGCCCTTGTAGCACTGACCAAAGTGTGTCGGGTACCTTATTCAAATGGACCCAATTAAAAATCTGATTTGCAGGACTACTGGAGTCAGATTTGGTGGTTGTAAGAGCGGAAGCAATTCTGTACATGTCTAATAGAGTAGACACACACACATTCATGCAAGCATTGGAAATATTGTTTTGCTTATCTGGTGTAGTGTTGGTATCCTTACCGTCAGCTATAAGTCAGAGATGATTGGTACCCTTTTCAAATAGGCTATTTCACTACAGCTGCATTTTCACACAATGCATTTTGTGGCTTAAATTATCGTTCTATTTTTTCTTAAACTGCTGCTAAAGTTGCTAGCTATTATCATGAATGCCTAGCTTAGTTGTTGTGTTCTGTCTGTAGGTCTGGCTCGCCCAGCATGGAAGATATTGAAGCCTTCTCTGCAACGTATAGAGCAAAATTGGATGAAGCAGAACTTGCTAAATCAGTTCCTGACAATTTATGTTTGGAGGTACCATCTCAAGTGTCTTGTTGACATGTTGTGTTATCTTTGGGGTGGGGGGTGGGTGGGGGAGATATAATTCGACGTTACCGCTATGATCAATATTTGTAAGCACAAACTATGAACTACTTTTCTGTCCTAATCAAATCCTCTGACAGGTTTGGATAATGTTTTTAAACATCGTATGTTCTTATGGGTTATGCTTTTCCCTCTTGATTTTGAAGGATGATCCCAACCATGATGGGATTTAAATTTTGATCATCAATGTTTTATATTATTAGCGTTTGACATATTTGCTTTTTCAGGTGTCTTCTCCTGGTGTTGAAAGAATAGTTCGGATTCCAGATGACCTAGATCGATTCAAGGACCGACCTATGTATGTGAAATACGTCATTAGTAATGATCCAAATAACCCGGCTGCAGAGAGTGAGGGTGTCTTCATGCTTGAATCCTTTGACCTGGAAACGAAATGTTGCACCTGGGGTTTAGCAGATGTGAAAGTCAACAGACAGAAATCAGGTAAAGGAAGACCCCTGAATAAAAAACAAAGAGAATGGCGTTTAAGCATTCCCTTTGATTCCTTACGTTTTGTTCGGTTGCACTCTGATATTTAAATAATTCATTTTCCCCGAAAGTTGTTGATTAATTATTAGATTTCTATCTTTCCTATGCAAATAGTATACGTGTCTCAACCTGTATGTACACACATAAGCTCTGCGTTTATAGATAATTGGAACAATTAACTTTACCATGTACTCTTGTACTGCTCTTTTTTTCAAACTATTTATTGAATTTAATTCTAGGACTGTAAAAACTTGTATCATTAACATCGTTTTACTCGGTTATTTTTCTTATATTTTTTTCATGGGATGCTAACAATGGCATGACAATGCCACGTCTCTGAGGAATGTGTTTGTGACTGTTACATACATTGCAGTTTTTCCGTTGTACAATTTTATAATTACTCATTTCCAATTCACTATTTAATGAAAAGTTTCTTTTACATTTTTTTTTCTTTTCATTCATTTAATATTTTGAATTACCCAAATATTTTTGCAGATCATTAGTACTTTATTTGTCTCATTAAGTTCTTTTGAATTTTAAATTTAAATCTCTTTAAAATTTTATAATTTTGACTCTTTTTGCATCTTTCTGTTTTATATATATAATTTTTTCATTAGTTCTGCCAAAAAATGTTAATAACGAACATTTATTTTAACCTTGCATTTTTTTTTCATCATAAAGTAATGATTCTAAACAAAATACTCTATTCATAGCAAGAGTTGGATTTGGGTTAACTCATTGTTTAAAATTTAAAAGTAGTATATAATTAGAAACCACTCTAAAAGTAGAGTCTTATAGGATTCTTGTGGGTGTGATTTTGCAGAAGAGACATAATTGCTAATTATAGCAAAGACAAGTCATTTTTCTAAAGCTTTGAATGTTCTTTTTGACTTTTGGTATAGACAGGAACCAGACAACAACACGATTAGTTTGAAGTCTGTTGATCCAATTTTATGACGGGGTATGGTCACCCTTGCAAAATCTAGCATTCTTAATATGTTCCAAAATCTAATACAATATGTTGCAGAAAGTGGAAACCTATTAAATAGAAACGCACTTTTCCTTAGCTCCAATTTGGTATTCAAATCCTGTTTCATTAGTAGAAAACTAGAATGCTGGCTCTTTCATTTTTTGTAGATTTTTGTCTTTTTATGTGCATTTGACATATACTTTAGTTTATATAAAAAAAATTACATGAAAAAAGTGTCTCGCACACACGCGTGAGTATATTTGTCCCTTCAAAAGTAAATGTATTTCAAAGCATAAAGTGTATTTCACCTTTTATTCGCAAATGCATTGGATTCCTATGTGTATATATTTGTAGTTTGTATGCAATAAAAATTTTTTAAAACTCACATAAAAATGTTCAAGATATAATTTATTACAAAGTATTAATCTGGTTCACACATTCTTAATTTTGCTTTTGCATCTATAACACATTTTTAACTCGCTTGCTACGCCTAAGACACCAAATTAAAATGCTCTAAAAATCGAATTAAGAATGCATAAACTAAATTAAAATTACATTATTGAAAATCCCACAACGATGCTTTGGCGAGAACTTCATACAAAAAATAAAGAATTATGAGTAAAGGTAACATAAAACAACTTAATAATATTTTATTCTACTAGTATCTACTTAGTAAATTTTGATGTAGAGGAGTAGAACCAGGAATGCGTTGGATGCCGAAGGAATAATTTAGATTCTTAAAAAAGTAACAGTACGTATGAGTAGTATGAATGGTGTATTGTATATGAGCAGTTGCTTTTTCAGAATTTGAGCCCCGCGCATGTTTGAAAAGGTATAAAGTGTTTTGCGTCGACCTTTTTTCCTTATCTTTTGGACAACAAAGCAGAAACCTTAAACAAAACTATGGCACAGTCAGTGATGAGATTGAGACGCAGAAAGTGAGAGAAACAAGTGCGGCGAAATTGAAGGTAAGGTTACTAGTTAATACTAGTTGCGCCTTCCCAAACAAAGTAGAAATGCATAACTAACAAATTAAAATTAATTCACAAAATTAACAAATGTTAGCCATGAATCTACCACTCGAATAGGTCCAAAAAGAAGATACCAATTTTTTTTTCTTTGTTTGATGATAGATGTTTATCTTATCACTTTGTAGCATTGTGTTCACCTTTGATGAAATTTCCTAGATTTTATCGATAATCTTTAGAGGTAACCTTCCCCAGTACTATGCTACTTTCTTGGCCGTGTCTCTCGGTTCTTGGCAGAATAATATGTAGTATTCGTTGCTTTGGAATAATGATGTGTTGCAAAGTGGCTCTAACCTTAAACGGATTAGTTTTTATTTATCCAATAGTTTATGTTTTCACATGTTGATTGAAAATTGTCTTGTTACAGTCAACCAGAGAAAATTGAAGTCTGCATACCATTTATCCATGCATTTGATTTGAGGGCATATAACATATTCTATATGCAATTCAGATCTTGAAGTGGGAATTCACCTCCTTTTTGTTAAAAGAAATCCGGGATTCACGTGCATGCTTCTATAACAGAATCTCTCACTAGAGATATGCTATCGTAATTAGTTTCTATTCATTTTGTTCTATTAAAGAAACCAATTACCTATTTTATAGGGATGAAAAGATCGAGTTTAAAAATATATATTCCTGGTAATCTTTTAACTTTCATGATGTTTTCAAATTCATAAACACTGCAAATGTAAAATTATAATAAAATAATAAAATAATAAAATACAAAACACCGAACCAAACATATTCCTATTAATTGTTTATTCAAACATACATGCGAACTAGAAACAACACTTTTAGTCCCTTTATGACTTTCTTTTTTTTAATTTATAGTTTGATTCGAATTTCTGACTGTATATGATAGGATGGGACCAAGTTCAAAACAATGTTTGTTATGTAGGCCAAATAGTAGTTAACTGAAAACATAATTTAACTGCTATATAAGAGTGAAGGGTTCCTGAGGAAACGGATAGGAATTGAAGTTGTTGAAATGAAAGGGTGTTGGTTAGTTGGGGTGTTGATTGTGGTGGGGTGTGGCTGCTTCTTGGGCAGCGTTGGGGTAGAAGGGTACCCTTCTCAGGATCTTATAGAGAGATTACCAGGGCAACCTAATGTTGGGTTCAAGCAATATGCAGGGTATGTGGATGTAGATGTCAACCATGGGAGAAGCCTCTTCTACTATTTTGTGGAAGCTGAGAAGGACCATCCAAACAAACCCCTCACTCTTTGGCTCAATGGAGGTTCGTAGTTCGTCACATCACCCCTTTCCTATGCTTAAGGAATCAACTCATTCTTTACCTTTCTTTCTTGTTCAATTTCAAGTTTTTCCACACTTTGACATCATCATCTCTAGTTTGTTTCTGTTTCACCTTCATTTTAAGGTTATCTTATCTAAGTTTTTCCATGTTCGTGTTTCTAAAGCATAGGTGGTTGGCATTTATCTTTCTTTGTCCCTACCAGTTTAGGTTCTGTCTCACTCGATAAAAATCCTGTTTGCTAGGACCCCCCTCATAGACAGATCCTCTGGATCAAAATTATGAAAAAGATGCAACAGTTTTCTTTTTCTTATTTTGGAAAAACAAAAAGAAGAAAAAACTACAACAGATAAATCAAATGCTCCTAGCTATTATTAAGGTTTGTTGGCATATTTTACAAGACACTATAAAACTGTCAAACTGCTTTAACTCAGAGCAAGTACCATTGTTTTTCAGGCCCAGGATGTTCCTCCATTGGAGGAGGTGCCTTTACTGAATTGGGTCCCTTTTATCCCAGAGGTGATGGACGTGGTCTTCGAAGAAATTCAATGTCTTGGAATAGAGGTATACATATTATATATGACAATTTTTTTTACATCGATTTTTCTTGTGATATTGGAGAATAATTTGGGTTGTTTACATTGATTCCTGATTCTGACATTGTGTCTTTTTCATAGCATCCAACCTCCTTTTCTTGGAGTCCCCAGCTGGAGTTGGTTGGTCATACTCAAACACAACTTCAGATTACAACTCTGGAGATGCATCCACAGGTAAACAGAGTCACCAATTAATATATTTTTTAATATCTCAGACTTTTATTAAGGCTGAGAATGAATCTATTTGGTTATCTTTGCATAATTTCAAACTCGTTTTAGTAGAGTTGAGCATTAACAATTTTTCTATTTTTGGCAGCCAATGATACGCTTCTGTTCTTGCTGAAATGGTACGAGAAGTTTCCATCTTACAGATCAAGGGAGCTGTTTCTTACTGGAGAAAGCTATGCAGGTCCAACCAATAATAATCTCATCCCAATTTAATAATTATTTTTATTGAATTGAAACTCCCAAAGTTGGTCTCGAGTTCCAAAATATTCCATATAATAGTACATTAGATGACGTGATTTTGTTAAGATTAAACTTTTTATTCTATTGTTTATGCACATGCAGATAACGTAATGTCATCATTCCTAACAGGGGTCATGATATAAAATTATTGCACTAGATTACCTTTTTGTTTTCCTTTTGGAAAAAGTTCTTTTGCCCTCCTCCTGCAAAAAAAAAAAAAAAAAGTATATATTTTTGTTTGTTACTGAGATTTAAATGTTATGCAGGACATTATATACCACAGTTAGCCAATGTTCTTTTGGACCACAATGCTCATTCAAATGGTTTCAAATTCAATATTAAAGGAGTTGCTGTAAGACCCCTTTGATGCAAAGTCTTTTGGCATTAGTTTACTCACTTATTTTTCTGCTACCGATGTTTTAATTTGAAAGTTATTTCACTCCTTCCTCGTTTGTTAGATTGGAAACCCACTTCTGAAACTTGATCGTGATGCACCAGCAACATATGAATACTTCTGGTCGCATGGAATGATCTCCGACGAACTTGGCCTTGCCATTGCGAATGATTGCGATTTTGATGACTATGTCTTCGCTGATACACACAACGTCTCTAAATCATGCAACAATGCAATAAATAAGGCAAATGAGATTGTTAGCGATTACATAAACTCCTATGATGTGATTGTGGATGTTTGCTATCCCTCCATAGTTGAACAAGAACTGAGATTGAAAAAGATGGTACAACGCCTCTTTCATTTCTGTTTATTTTAAGATGATTATAGTTAGATATAATGTAAGATTATAGACTAAACATTTTTGATTACTGTAATGCAGGCTACTAAAATAAGCATAGGTGTAGATGTATGCATGACTTATGAAAGAGCTTTTTATTTCAACCTCCCTGAGGTTCAGAAGGCTCTGCATGCAAACCGTACTAATCTTCCCTACCACTGGTCCATGTGCAGTGGGTAAGCCATTCATATCCTAGGAAAATTCTAATGATTAATTTGTCAATAACAATCTCCAAACTGAGTTAATCATGATAAACACAAGACACTGCATATTTCACATTGTTTTCTACTTTCGTTACTGATGTCTCTAATCCCGCATTTTCTTCATTGCAGTGTCTTAAATTATAGTGACACTGATCCTAATATAGACATGCTCCCAGTTCTCAAAAGGATAGTGCAAAACCATATTCCAGTATGGGTTTTCAGGTAAACTAATTTCCTTTATGGAGCATTAACAATGATGTATGGTAGTTAGCTGTGGTACACTAATTATTAACGTTAAATTATGACAGTGGAGACCAAGATTCTGTTGTGCCATTACTAGGTTCTCGAACACTCATTCGTGAACTAGCCCACGAGCTAAAGTTCAAGACTACAGTCCCATATGGAGCATGGTTCCACCAAGGGCAGGTACAAGGAAAAGAAAAATTATGTAACTTTTGTTGTTGTATGTTATAGTTCCCTGTGCTAATTGATGTTAACTTGGTGAGATTTGTTGAACAAATTTATAGGTTGGAGGTTGGGTAACAGAGTATGGAAATTTGTTGACTTTTGCGACTGTAAGAGGAGCTGCTCACATGGTACCCTTTGCACAGCCTTCAAGAGCACTCCAGCTGTTTAGTTCATTTGTGCGTGGAAGGAGATTGCCCAACACAACACACCCTTCAATTTACGATTAACTATGAACATTGAATGATTCTGCTGTCTGTTCATTCTTAGATTTGAAAAGTTTTAGCCTAGAAGAGTAAGTAGTGAGTGAAAGAGAAAGGTGTGTGTGTGTGTGTTTGTCTCTTAGGCCATTATTTATCATTTGTATGGAAAAAAGAGGGAAGAAAACAAAAGTAATAAAGATTCCATTCTTCTAGTCCATTCATTCCCTTCCTAGCTAGCTGCTGCATTCCATGTTCTTCATTCCTTACTTCCAACCTCATTCGGCCTTTATTCCTAAATCAAAGTTAAACTATAACCTACTTTCAGGTCTCAATTCAGCGACGATTAGAAAAAAATAGACTTTTTAAATTTAACTCGACTTACTTAATTAGCAAGTTAAACAAATTTAAAAGACTTAATTAGCAAGTTGAACGGATTTAAACTGAATTGGAGTAGAATATCCTATTACTAACCATATTATTCTATTTATCATTTTATTATAACTTTTCAAATATAATTATTACTGTGTAGGTTAATAGTTTAATTTTTATTAGTAATGTTTAAAAAATTTATATATTTAATTTATTTATTTATCTAATTATATAATAATACTTTATAAAATAAATGAAAACTTTTGTTGTATTGTTATTAATATATAAATTATATCGCATTAAATATATAAAATAAATTAAAATATATATATTTTAAGTGAATTAATTTATCTAATCCGTTAAATTAATTTTTTAATTTTTAAAATATAAATTGGATTAAGTCACTTTTAACCCTGAATAGCATGTGAACAAAAATAAAATATCTATTTGAATTTGATTTTTACAAGATTAAGACCTACTAGAACAGAACTCATCCGGTCAAACTCTGGGGTTCCTAGCAGAGTGATTTCATCAGGCTGATTTATAATGGTTATCGTCAATGATTCTAAATTATAAGTATTATATGAAGAGCACAAAAACCGGTGTTACATTGAAACCATATACTAATGTTATACTACTGTTACTTTCTTTCTACACATCAATTTTTTCGAACTTTCCAGTTCATGTCCAGTTTCAGTCAGACTGATTTTATATGGATTCAAATTAAATCAGACTTTCTGGAATATTTGAACTGCGACAGTAGAACTGGCAATCCTATTATATATATATATATATATATATATATATATATATATATATATATATATATATATATATATATATAAAGTATTACTTAATCGGATTTGAACCTTTGATCATTTGATTAAGTGACAAATTATATTATAATAAAATCAATAATATGTTAATTTTAATGTTATATATAATTAAATCTATAATAAAAGAAGTAGTTCACATTTTCATCAATACAGTATTGTTATATTTTGTTCTACGCAATAAGAAAATAAATGTATGTCTTATCAACAACTCTTGTTTGAATTTAATGATGATTGTTTGATCTTATTTTATATATATTTATATATATATATATATATATATATATATTATTATATATTATCACATTAATGTTGAAAAGAAATTTTATATTACAATTTATGAAATAAAATGCAAAGGAGGTTAATTACTTTAATCGTATAGAGTTAAAAAAAACAAATTTATATTTATATACTAAGAATATAATTTATTTTCTTATTGTAAATGAAATATTCATCTTTATTATATCTAATAAAATATATAAAATTTAAGTGAAGATATATTTATTATATATATATATATATATATATATATATATATATTTATCTAAGTAAAAGATATATTAAAGGATAAAATATTTTTATGGTTCCCAAAATTTATAAAAAAAAATTAAAGGAATAAAATACAAATATGAGACAATGACTAAAAAATAAGAAAAAAAAAGCCTAGCTAAAGTATAATTTTAAACTTATATATGTAAGACGTTAGAAAATGACATTTTAAAAGTGATAGTGGTTTAAAAATAGTGAGACTCGATTATTTTAATATTAAAGCGTTTTAGTATAAATAGAATTGTTATAAACGAGTTTCCTTATTTTTAAAATACATCATCTCTATAAATCACTTCTCTAGAGTCCTCTGACTTCTCTCTAGAGGTTATGTCTCTCTGGTCGTCTGACCGATACCGTAGGATTGATCCTCTCGGCGGGCTCTTCAAGTTGGACCAATTAGTTTTTCCATTCGCGTAATTTGAGTTTTCGCTCTCTTTTTAGTCTTTTTCTGTTTTTTGTTGCATGCGAGCTCTCTTCCGCTTGTATGCGACGTTTTAATCATCAGTATAAGTCTCTACTAATTAGTGATCATAATGGTATGTCCTGATCGTTCTTGTGATGTTTCTATGTGTAGATAAAACATCCTGTGGAGTTAGAGGCATTGACGTTTTTTAAGGCGTTGACATTTATAAAGTTGTCTAAGCAAGATAACAGGTAAGGCTAGAACTCAAATACTTTAAAATGATTTGCTTCAGATTGAGTGTTGAAATGTATTGGATTGATGTTTGTGTGTTGTGGAGTTGATTGCATGTTTGTTTGGTACCGTTTTCTGGCTTTGCATGCGTAAGGGCAGGTGGGGATCTGCTATGCTCACCTAAGGGAGTGGTTTTTCGCCCAAACGAGAAGCCTTGCCTAAGCGAGAATAGTATAAGCTCGTCCCTGCTCTCTGTCGCGAGTTGTCGCCTGAGCGAAGGCCTTTCGCCTGATTGAGATGGTTTAGCTTAAGCAAGGACTCGTGGATGCTCCAATGCTCTATGTTTCCAATCTCGCCCAGGTGAGAGCTTTTAGCTTGAGCAAGAGGCTTTTGTTGTCTAAGCGAGAGTTCTGCAGCTTGAGCGAGATTGACAACAGATTGATTTTAAATTACTTGATTGCTTCAATGATTGATTGATTTACACCTTAAAGCATGAAGTATGATACCATGTATATTTTATGTGGTGTAAATGAGACTGGAATCAATGAGTTTGGTATGAAATGTTGTGTGAGTATGCGAAGTTGTGATGTTTAAGGAATTTCAAGGAGAAGTTCTATGTGGTGGTGTTTTAGTGTATGCAATGACATAAGAACTTGGTATTGGTTGGTATCCTGAAACTCCAATGATCATTCACGCTGAGGTAGAGTATAATGGATTATGTCGTGAGGAGTAACAGGAGGTCCTAGCCTCTGGACTTGATCAAGTCCTAGGCGCGAAGGGAATTTACCTTGTGAGTGGTTGGGTGATAACCCCTTGAGGCCAAATTCTACAGAGTTTGGGAACCACACACAAGTATAAGTCACCGAGAGATCCTATGTCATTTGCATGTATCCGGATAATTGAGTTTAGTGTCAATTGTATCTTTGTTTATATGTACGCCTATGTGTGTTATGTTGGTAAACTGAGTTAAGTTTTCATATGAATATTTCCTTGTTTACATTAACTTACCCTTACTTTATATGTTTTTGTCTTGTGTTGTATGTTTTCCTTTGCGATGATCACCTTTTTTATAAGAGCAGATGTGATTGCAGTGTTAGAGGCACTTCTGGAAGATGAAGAGCCATTGTTTAAGGTTGAGAAGGAGACTTTTCAGTGTGAGTTTTAGCTGTGGTCAGTTTAAGTATAGTGTTTATTGGTTTAGTTTAAGTATATAAGTGATATATTTTTATAGTCATATCTTTTGTAATATATTATACACTAGATTATCTGTTTTGGAATTATGATGAAACTCCCTAATTTTATTAGTTTTAAGCTGCGAAAAATTGGGATGTTATAATATAGATTTGTAGTTTAATTATGGGTTAAATATATTCTTTTTCTAAATTATTTTAAAAATAGTTAAATTAAATTACAAAATATTTCGTCTATATTCTTTATAAAAATCGTAAAAATCATGTAATATAATATTGACAAAAATATTTTACACGAAATTATATAAAATACGTTTTTTTATATTAATTTAGAGACGAAAATATTTAATTATTAAGTATTATATTTTTTATCGAGTCTTTATTAAAAATTTGTTTTATTAAGTGATTAAAATATTTTTTTATTTTCACCTAACTGCTTTATTATTGATTTGATTTTGTTGTTAACGTTATCTTTGTTTTTTCTCTTTTTAACACGTTGATTAATTTGTTTTTTATTTGTTAAATGAATTAAGGACCAGAAAGCAGAAATAATCCACAAACAAATGAAAAGATACTGGAGTAAAAGTTAAAACATAAACATTTAATAAAACAAATATTTTGATAAAATCATAACAAAATATTTAAATTTATAAATCACTTTAAGATCTGGCCCTAAATTTATTTAAACTTAGTTAAATTAAAAATATTTAAACTTATCTGACCCTAAATTGATTCATTAAAAAATGGTTCTACTATAAGATCTGACTTAGAAGTTATGTTTGTGTTTGGGCGCACCAACCTGGTGCGACATCGCTTTCTCATTAACCCTTGACCACACATGCTATCACACCACTTTTGTTGGCTGAAACGTTGGAATATGTCTTGTGTGAGGTTGTGCTCGTCGATTTCATGATTGGTTGACACATCACATGGAAGCTATAAAACTTCGACAACACATTGTTGGCTTTGGGGGTTCAGATATAACATCGTATAGTTGGAACTACTGCTTTCAAACCTAATATTACTGTCACTTAACGATTCTATTTACCAAAACAGAAGAATACAACCACTTGAATTACCCATTTATGGTACCACATAATTAGTTTATAAGAGACTTCCCTACGTTTAAGATTTCTATATAAATTAAGAATTGTCGTGAAGAGATGAAACAACACACGACCAAACCTATTTTGTTAATTAGCTGTTTCTGCTGTTGCGTGTGTATTATTCATTGCTATCTCAGTCAAACCGAATCATCTCACTAAAGACGCGAAAATTGTCAACAAGTGTCCAATGTTCACAGAAAGGAATTGAGTTTGACACAAGCCAGCTTATTATTGTTGTTCAAACTTACATGTTGTGATCCAAGGGATATAAAAGTAAAATAAGAAAAAATAGAACTCTCTTAGGGAGTTTTCGTTAGTTAACTTCGTTATTTTATTTCCAGAATTGGGTCAAACTTTCTCATCCACTAAACTCTTACCATAAATATTTATTTATTTATTTATTTACCTATGAGTTAGAGGACGAAAAATAACATAAGAAAAGTTAGGAGGTTGTTTCAGTAACTTGGTTCGTTTCCTGATATGCACCGACAGATTTTATTATGCATTTACCGATGATTCCATGTTTATTTCAAGTTCTTCCTTTTAACGTAGCCAAACCAACCAAGCTATTCCATCCGGAATATGTTCGTAATGACCAAACTGCCCCTAACTCCACCAACTATATTTCCACTTTTATTTTCCATGCTGCAAATACAACCTCCACCAACTTCTTCAACCCCAACCTCCACCTTGTGCATTAAAACCCCCACCCCTCTCACCTCCACAAACTCTATCTTACATTTCAGTTTTCTCTCTCATCACTCTGCAATCCTATGTCTCCAAACTTGTTATTTTCTTGTCTTGGATTTATGTTATAATACTTATGAATGTTCTGTTTTTGTGTTAAGTAAAATGGTTTCCCTAAATTTAGACACTGAAAGTAGCTTTGTTTTCGTCTTTTGATAAACCAAAGTAGCGTCCTTTTTTTCACGTTTCCTTCTTAGTGAACTGCCTAGAAGTTGGAACGTGAGTGATTAACTTTACAGCCCGCGAGTTTTTTTTTTTTTTTTTTTCCTGGGTACTTTTACAATGGATATATGGAATAGTTGGTGGGTTTTGCAAATTATGCAGTTGCTGGGTTTTTTTAGTTTTTGGGTTTCATTTGCAAAGTTTAGGACTTTATTGTCAAGAGCTTTTGGTTATGGTCACAAAGCTATGAAGGGTGATTGCAGTGCTTGGATCTTTGTTTCCTCCAATGGGTTGGTCACAGTTGGTTCTTTCCTATTCTTCCTCTTGGTCATTTCCTGGGCTTATTTATTTGCATTTCCCACTTCTCCCACAGTGATTAAGAGTTATGAGACTTCCAACGGTTCTTACTCACCTGTTCAGAGTCATGATATTCCCAACAGTTCTCACTCATCTATCCAGAGTCATGATATTCCCAACAGCTCTCACTCTTTTGCTCAGAGTTATGATGAGATTTTGAAATCCAATGTTTCAATGGACACATGCAATGTGTTTGAAGGAAGTTGGGTAAGGGATGATAGCAACCCTTTGTATGATGCTTCTCACTGCCCCTTTGCAGAAAGGGGTTTTAATTGCCTTGCTAATGGGAGAAAAGATAGAGGTTACACAAAATGGAGGTGGAAGCCTAAGAACTGTGAGATTCCAAAGTTTGATGCCCGTCGAATACTAGAACAACTTCGTGGGAAAAGGGTGGTTTTTGTTGGTGATTCGTTGAGTAGGACGCAATGGGAGTCCATGATATGTATGCTAATGACAGGAGTTGAGAATAAGAAGAGCGTCTACGAAATCAAAGGAAACAAGATCACAAAACAGATAAGGTTTTTAGGTGTAAGGTTTAGTACTTTTGATGTTAGAATTGATTTTTATCGATCGGTGTTCCTGGTGAAGCCTGGTTCTGTGCCTAGACATGCTCCTCAAAGGGTGAAGACTACGCTCAGATTGGATAAGATTGATGATATTAGCAACGAGTGGATTGATTCTGACTTTCTTATATTCAATTCAGGTCACTGGTGGACACGGACTAAGCTTTTTGACATGTGAGTGACTTCATTCTCCAAAGAGTGATATGATTTGCATTTTTGTTTAGATAGTACAAATACATTTTAATATCTCGTTTTCTATTTCTTTTTATAATTTACTCCTCATCGGCATGCTTTATGATATATATTTTTTACTTTATTTTGATCTTTGTATCCATAGAATGCATGTTTTACTGGAAATTTACAAATCTTACCTTCACAAGAATTACAAACGATAGGGAAATGGATCAGCTATGGTTTTATTTTTAACTGCACCTACTGCTGTCATAATCCAAGAGCTGAAAATCTGTCAACATATTTATTTTAATATCTTAACATAAAACCAATAAATAAATAAAGAGTGATGATACACAAACACCCCATTTTCTACTATACACCTATCTAGCACAATAAAATAGCATTTTTATTTAAAATATAAAATAATTTGGGATGAATAAAGTAGAAAAGTAAAGATATTAGTATTTTTTATTTTTAGGTGTTAGAAAGGTACAAGAAAAATTGACAGGTGTGTGTATATGTAAAATTTTCCATGAATAAATAAGGGTGGGGATCCTCTGCAGTTTTTAGTCCAGAACATAGATGTGCCGGAATTTCACTGTTGGGTGTTCAAAAGATATTCAACTAGCAATAGCTTTTCTTCAATTGGTAACCTCATCCCTATGGTAATTTTGGACACTTGCTGCAGTGAAATTTTACCTTTCTGAATGTTTTTCATGACTCGTGAGTATTACTGGAAAGATCTTAAAATTGATCACATTTTGTCTGTCTCTAGAGTACTTCTGGTCATGTTTGAAAATTTTTAATTAATAGTATTACTTGTACAAGCCAGTTTATCTAAAGAAAAGCAAAATCTCAGGTTTTGTAAGATACCAAATAATGATGTTGGCAAGGTTGCGGTGATTTTGGTGTTCATTGTTCTTCCGAAGAGATGTATATATGCCATCAAAAACTGACAAATGAAATCATGTCTTATCACCAACTCTCTTATGAGACTTCAAAACTATAATTAGGCTTATCTGTATTGGTATGATGATCTCCGATGAACAATTGGTCATTGATCAGGTGTATTTGTAAAACTGGTTTTGACTTAAACTATAGAACTTGTTGCCAATCAGAATATTGTTTTTTTATGAAGACCATCTGTTATGAACCATTTGGTGCTAACATGATCTTCAGACAGGGGGTGGTATTTTCAGGTTGGTAACTCGCTGAAGCTTGGAATGTCAATTAATTCTGCTTTCAAAACAGCACTGCTCTCGTGGGCATCTTGGGTGGAGAATGCAGTTAATACAAACAGGACAAGAGTTTTCTTCCGCACCTTTGAATCATCTCATTGGAGGTGGGTTCGGCACCATAAAACTTCATTTCTTCATTTACCATTCTTTAAGCTTCTGGCAACACTGTTAATCATTAAGATGGTTTTTGGTTTTTGTGGCAGTGGACAGAACCATAATTCTTGCAAAGTGAGTCAAAAGCCATGGAAGAGAACTAATGGGAAGGAGAGAAGTCCAATCTCAGATATGATCAACAAAGTTGTGAAAAATATGAGTACTGGTGTGACAGTTTTGCATGTTACACCAATGACTGCATATAGAAGTGATGGACACGTGGGGACTTGGAGTGACAAGCCATCTGTGCCCGATTGCAGCCATTGGTGCTTACCTGGTGTTCCTGATATGTGGAACGAAATTCTCCTCTCATATTTGTTGCCAAAAGAAGAAGCAAATTAACATGAGAGGGATCTAACATCTAAAGCCATATATAGCTTAGTACTCAATTCAACTCAACACCAACCTTCTTTCCCTTTGAAGTCAGAGGGACCAAACTTGTAGGTAAATAAATACCATTCCACTGTTAAAACTACTGATATTACTGTTATTAGTGGAATAATAGCATCTGTCTTTTCTATAACACCATCTATGTGTAAAAGAAATTAGGATGTGTAAATTCACGGTTATAACAAGTTTTAAATAAAAGTGTAAAAGAAATTGTGAACATTAATGTGGATAACTTGTTATGAATTATTATCAACAAATTAATGCAAGGTTTATCCAAATTGATATGGAAAACTTAATATTATTATTGATTAATTTTATATAATTATTAATTAATATCATGAAAATAAAATACACGTGTGTAGTTCCTTAGTATATAATTATTAAAATATCATGAAAAGAATGTTTCCACAAATATATTTCTTTCCTCAAGAAAGAAATCTCAATAAAATTACCACAAGAACAACTCATCCAAAAACGGCATTTTATTTATCATGAAATAGACAATTGCAGCAGCAAAGCCTCCTATCGTTCTCTACATTCAAACACAGACAAATTCTCACAGATTCAATAATCCAAAGGGATTAATTATACATAATCTTTATTTTCTTCTTTTGATAACAAGAAAGAGAACAAAGTCCCTCTGCAGGAACTATGTCATCATTGATTTTATAGTTCTACTCTCCCATACGGATAATGCATCTGATGGACTCCCCTTTCAGCATGTAATCAAAAGCTTTGTTAATTTCTGAGAATGGAACGGTGTGAGTGATGAATTTCTCCAGTTCCAATTCCTGCACATAAAGACACATCGATTTGAATGACCTTGCACACCACACGAATCAATATATATACATGTTTTTGTGTGTGTATATAAACTTACCCCATTCATGTACTTCTCCACAACTGAAGGAAGATCAGTGCGAGGTTTGTAGTTACCATAGAAGGTACCCTTAAGAGTCCTCTCGTTCAAAAAATTCACTGGATGAGTTTTGAATGCATCATCTTTGTTTGGCACTCCAACAAGTACAGCAACACCCCAACCCTGAAGAAATAATCAAGGATCAGCCTTAGAAGCTTCACATAAATTTCTTAGCACTAAATAGAGTAAGCAAGGTATGATTTACGTACATCGTGAACACATTCGAATGCTGACACCATGGCCTGAATGCTGCCAGTACATTCAACAGCACGATCCACACCCCCATTTGTCATTTCAGCAATTACCTGGAAGCCAACATTCACATCTCAATCAACCTCAACAAAATAAAAAACAATTTGAAAAAAAAAAATAACAGCTTTAAGATACTAACCTGTTGTACGGGTTTGTCATGGTCTTTTGGGTTCACAAATTCATTGACCCCAAACTTCTTAGCTGCAAAGAAGAACAAAAATGAGAGAAGCCATCCATAGTGAATATCCATTTAATATATGTTTAGCTGAATTCCTTCATTTATTGGAGGAAGAAACCACTCTACCTTCTTCAAATCGGCTTGAAACTAAATCAACCCCAATGATTCTTGATGCACCGGAAATCCTTGCCCCTTCAGCAGCCTGTGATTTGATCAAAGAACAGGAATTGATATTGTACTTTCATCATTTGCATAAAAACTACAATGCTCAGACACAAAGGCAAGATTAACATACAGCAAGGCCAACAGCTCCAAGTCCAAAAATGGCAACAGAAGAACCAGGTTTTGGTTTTGCAACATTGACAGTAGCCCCAAGACCTACAAGAACAGATGAGAAAAACTGTTTATTTGATGTTCTCTAACATTATTGTTACAGACTATGTCAAGGCCAGGATTTTCCAAACCTGTGCATATTCCACAACTGAGAACACAAATTTTGTCAAGTGGGGCAGCAGGGTTGACTTTGGCAACACATCCGGCATGAACCACAGTGTATTCACTGAACGTAGAGGTACCAACAAAATGGTAAATAGGTTGTCCCTTTATAGAAAATCTTGTTTGACCATCATGGATCATGACACCGCGATCAGTGTTGATCCTCAGCAGATCACACATGTTGCTCTCCTCTGACTTACAATGTGCACATTCCCCACACTCCCCTGTAAACACAGGAAGAGCATGGTCCCCGGGTTTCAGATGAGTCACACCCTCACCTACGCTCTCCACAATCCTGAATAACAGCATCAAGTAAGCATCATTGGTAAACTTCATTAATGTACATAATCGAAAAACAGAATGTTTGATCCAATTAGTGTGTGGAAACCAAATAGACTTCACAACAATGAATCAATAGCCCAAAGATTGATAATTTGAGATTTTGTGCGGAATATTCAGAAGAGAAACATACCCTCCAGCCTCATGACCAAATATGCGAGGAAACAATGGTGTCTGGCCCTGAATCGAGAATATAAGAAAGGAAATCAAGTTAAATTTGTGAAACCCAATTGAATGTCTTGGTACCTATCAATTACTTGATCTATTTCCTAACCTTTTCTTAGATCGGATTAAGTATATTTGGTGGATCATAATGGTAAATGGAGATGAGGTAAAAAGGTGTCTTACCTTGGCTTCCCAGAAGTAAACATCAGTGTGGCAAAGAGAGGTGTAGAGGATCTTCAAACGGACTTCACCAGCCTCTGGTGGTGCCACCTCTACTTCCTCCATCACCAGTGGCTTCCCTGCCTCCCATGCTACCGCGGCTGCCACATTCATGCATTTCAATCAACCCATTTACTTGGTACATTCAATTCAAACAAAAGACAGTTCTTTTATAGCCGCAAACAAAATTTGAAAACCAAATGTGCACTTGTTGATTGCTAAATAAACACAACCTGTCCTTTAAACAAACTTGTATAATACCATTTACCACTTTGAAATGGTGGGCAAACAAGATTTCAAGATCCAACAAAACTGACTCCATAATTCAAAGCTGAGAAAGGACCCAACTTGTAGTACCCACAAAAAGGTGTAAAGAATAACGGGTTTTTCGTATAATTCGATGTGCCCATCACATGAATGCACCGCCAAGATGTTAACAAATATGAAAAACAAAAACTTTCTTAAAAAAAACAAAAACTTTCTTAAAAAAAAAAAAACGCCGAGAAGAATCTAAGCTATGCATAACACCAAAACTGAAACACAGAAAAGAAGAAGATGAAAGTGAGAAGAAGGGTGGATGAGTTACCTTTGCATTTGATGACCTGACCAGCTGTGCTCATAATGACTAATGATAGTTGGTGAGAAGAAAAGATGAAAGAACAAAGCAGGATTGATGAATTTGTGTTGACTGTGACCTTGAAGAAGAGAGTGCAGAATATGTTTATATAGCCTGAGAGAGTGATATTGAAGGTAGATAAATTGACAATACCACTCTGGTTATGCTGTTGTTTAGTATTCAAACGGCGCCTTTGATTATTATTCGGACACAGTTCCACGTATCAGTCACCCCACAACACAACAAAACAGCTCCTGGTTTTAGTTTTAATTTTCATAAGTTGTTTCTGACTTGTGACACCAAGTGGCATGGTCACTATTATTCTACTACTCTCTCTAAACCCAATTTCTTAATTAGGGGAAATAGGAAATGCAATTAAATACATATTTTCCTTCTAAAGCCATAACTTGTATCCATTTCTTTCTAAAAGCTGTTTCCTACAGTGTTTTTTTCTTTTTTAGGTGGACATGATTAAATTTAATTATAGTTTAAGTTTTAAAATTTGATAAACAAAATAAATGTCGGGTTGTATCTTGAACGACTCCACATATAATATTTTTGTTTTGTGAGAAGTCAAATTTATGAATATGAAATTTAGTTTCTCAATTTGTCAATTTGATGATTAATTATTATTTTGAGAGATTAACTTAACTTAGAAGAATCTGGTTAATCTAAATCAATGTACACATAAAATTCATGAATATGATTATACAATGACTATTACATAGAGTAAATGGTACATTTATTTAAACATTGGATAATTAATATCAAATGTTTATAGTATTTAAGATAAAATTAATTGTTCGATCTCTGTAATTGAATAAACTTACCTTCCATGTTTTTGTATCTAAAAGCTATGTCCCTTAGTCCTTTAATTATTGTACATTATGTTTTAATATATTTTAACTCTCACTGATTTGTACAGTATAGATATTAAAAGTTATTGCAGGTGATATGTATAGAAATTAGAAGAAGATATATAATATTTGTGAGATTAAAATAGATGTTAATTTTGTTGCAAATTCAAATATCGAAGTTATATATTAAATCTATAACTATATATTTGTTGTCCTATTTTGAATTTTAATTTTATTCTCTTAATCATACTTTTATATTTAAATAATAATTCATAATAAAAGATTCTTTTTTTATTTTATTATTTTAGTAATTATTTTTTCAAATTTAAGTAATTACTTACAATAAAATAATGATTTATAATGTTATTTATAATATTTTTATATTAATAGTTAAATTCATTTTATATTTAATTAAAATATTTTATTTTTTAAATTTTATTCTCTTAATAAATTATTTAAAATTTAAATAATTTGTAAATATTTAAAAATGCATACAGGAACGTGTGTATTGTAGTGGCTGTATTTACGCTGATAAAAGAAATTAAAATATTCAAGAATATATTGTTGTCAGATTAAGATTTTAGATTAAAAATAAAATTGAAATATTAAAAGAAAAGAAAAGAAAAAAAAAAAAGAGTGGTTAGATTGTTTATTGGTATAAATACACATTTGGTATCCAAACTTTTTCGAAAAGTTCAATGTGGTACCCGAACTTTAGGAATGTTCAATTTGGTACCCCAATTTTCTAAAGAGGTTCAATTTGGTCCTCTCCGTTAAGTTGGAGTTAACACCGTGTCCGTACA
>Ga0214542_1004453_pt1 | contig 27750 bp, 11 predicted proteins | sample CNSS1metaG_FD_160096 | JGI IMG/M metagenome (GOLD analysis project Ga0214542, IMG submission 160096) | Root nodule microbial communities from cowpea collected in UCLA plant growth center, Los Angeles, California, USA - CNSS1 | ecosystem: Host-associated > Plants > Roots > Nodule | place: USA...
GGTGTAGCCACGCTCGATGAGTCTCATAACGAGCCATGACCCGATGAAACCAGAAGCTCCGGTGACGCAAACGGTTTCAGAAACTGAACCCATTATCTTCTACCTTTCTCTTTTTCTCACCCAAAAAACTAAGATAAAACGTTGAAACTCTGATGAAAAATGAATAGAGTTGGATACGTTGACTTGCGAATGGAATGTGTGATGTTTGTTGGAACCTTTTTATAGAACAATTTTGTGCACTCTGCACATGAACAGAGCCCAAGGAATTGCTGGTGAGCTTTACCTTCCCATCAACTTTTCAAGATTTCAGTTGGACATTACAGTAACCTTTTACTCTCTTTTCTTAACATTAGAGTATCTTTGTAATGGAACATCATCGTCACAATCGTTTTGCTTTTCAAACTCAGGATTCTTCAGTTTTTAATCTTTTGTTAATAAATTATCAGTTTATTTACCTTTCACTTTCGGTTAACATAACATATTTGCTTTTCATACCTTAAAAGTTGTTTTTCCTTCATAGATGTTACATTGTTACTCGTATCTTTTGAACCTTTATTGGTACCATTGTTACATTATAACTCTGCCTTCTTTATGTGTATATTTCGTTCTAAACACATTCGTACTTATTTTCAATTTCTTATTCTATATGAATACAAAAAAAAAAAATCTTTTCTTTCATCATATCACAATATTTTTGTACACACCGACCTAATTGTGTTAGAAATTCAACTATTAATGAAAAGGATAGAGTTGAATGATATCAAAAGGATAAAGTTGAATGATTTATGAGAAACAAAATTTACTGAGTCTTATCACTAAATGTTTCAAGTAACATCAAGTTATACATACAAGGTAAAAATTCAAATAAAAGTTGAAAGTTTTACGATAAATATAAATGATAAAGTTAACTGTGATATGAGAAAAAAAAATAATTAGTGTTTTGGTTCATGTATTTAGGTCTTTAATTTGTTATAGTCTCTGTATTTTTATTTTTTACACAATTGAGTTTTTATTGTTTAAAAAAAGACTTAATTGAGTTTCAAATTTTGAATAAAGAATTTCATGTCAAAATATAATTAGTTACATGTTAAAATGTATTTTGTCAGGTGCTGAGATCTACTACATCATGTATTAAAATCAACTTAAAAGTTATCATTAGACAAAATAAAAGTCATTATAAAGTAAAAAAAAAAAACAGATTTTAACACATGATAAACCTAGACTTTAATACATGACATGATCAATTTAACACAAGAAATCACATTACTTTTTATATTAAGTAATTGAATAAAAAACAAATATAAAAATCAAATATTTACCTATAAAACCTAAAAAACAAACACCTTTGAACTTAAAGTTTGATGTTATAAGTGATTTCAGGTCTTCTCTATAGGTATAATTTCATCCAAAATACTAATAACTTTCAGCATACTCTTAATAGCTGAATGAAAATTCCTTTTAATCTTTAATCAGTTTATCCTAGATAAATAAATAACCTAAAAAAAAAACACCATGTATGTTATAATTTTTAAAACAAAAAGAAAAAACAACTTTCTTACTATTAAAATTGTTATTCAAATTAATTGACAGAAGAAAAAAAAACATACCTTGTTGATCACGTGAGCCATCAGTAAGTTGACGTTGACTGTTAGAAAAAGGATGGTTTGGGTTGGAGATGACTATTTGGTTTCATGCTAATATGTTGACCGTCTCTCACAGGATATTAAGTTTGATTTTTTATTTATTTTTTCAAACGTTGTTATTCTTAAGTTTGTAATATTAATATTTTATTTTTAGTTTTCTTTCAATTAATTAATCTTTCCTAATAAAGGTAGTGCATTTATTGATAAAATGAAACTGTTTACCTTCAATTTTATTTTATTCTGTATACTAAAAAAAACAAATAATAACTTATTCTAATAAAAAAGCTTATTATTTAATTTTATTTATAAATTAAAATTAACACTATAATAAAATTATTAAATAAAAATCAGTTTAAAAAAAATTGATTACTGTAATAACTAATTTAGATATTAATATATAAAATAAAAATAATTAATTTTTAAAATAATTTTGTAAATAAAATTATAATTGGATTGTGAATTAGTATAATCACTAATTTGAAAGTTTTAACCACCAAAGAATTATGTTTAAATTGAATTCCAAGATTTTAATAATAGATTTAGTTAAATTTTAAGTTTATTATAAATTTGTGTATTTTTAAATTGAATTTCAATTAAAAGGAATTTATGGATCGATTATTCAAATTTTTTGTATTTTCAATTAAATTTCAACATTTTAGTTATTTTTTATTAATTGAATAGCAGGTTATCTTATTTTATCATCTATTTTATTGCTTCATTATGATTTTATATCAATCATAAATTTTCACAATAAAACAAAGAATAAAATAAAATAATAATCATATTATTTAATTAATAAAAAAAATTAAGTGGTAGAAATACATCATTCAGAAATATTTTTTTAATGATTAATAAATAAAACAATTTAATTAAAAATACAAAAAAAAATATAAAATAATTCAAAATTTAATTAAACTTAATCAATAATATTCTGACAAATGTTTTAAAATTCAAGATAGTAAGAATTGATTACTTCGTACGTTTAAATTATCAAGCGAAGATTTTCAAACATTATAATATTTTTAATATTTAAAAAATTGTAGTAAAAAAAAGTTGTATTATCTGCATTGGCAACGAAATATTATCAAAATATCTTATTTTTTTTTGGCAAAAGTTCATGAATTTAAGACGAAACCCACCAAAAACGTCCATGATCAAAAACTAAATCTGAAACATAATTGATCGATTAAACAATGTAGTTGAAATTGCAAACATTTAACTTTATTGTAACTTAAGAGTATTCAAATATTGTTGAGAGGTTCTGATTCCTCCTCTTATTTCATTAAAGGACAAGACTTAATCCACAAAATAGTCCTTAATTAACTCTTTTATCACTTTTATCACTTTATCCTTAATCAACATATTACTAAATAGGTTTAACATACATTTTATTCTCACAACTTTTTTTGGAATTCCAATTTTATCTTATTAATTTTTATGTATAATTTTAAATAGATTATATTCTTAAAAATTTCATCAATCAAGTTTTTTTATATTACGGTATATAATTTTACGTGTGAGATTATATATTAATGAATAATTTGATATTATGTCTAATAATAATAAATTTATTAAAATATATGTTTGATGATTGAAATACTCTTAAGAAATAAATTTAAATTTAACTCAATTTTATAAAATTAATTAGTAAAATAAAATAAAATTTATTATATATTATAAATTTATCTTATTTATAATTGATTTAAAATTTATTTTAAGAAAATTTCAACATGTAAGTGTTACTTTGATTGGCTTACCATTAAAAGCATTTCAACAAAAGTTTGCAAATTTTAAAGTGGTAGACAGGTAATTTCTTGGTGCCATTAAAGCCAGTTGGAAATGTTGGATGGAATTTATTTTCAGATTCACTGAAATTCAATTTATAAATAAAAACTAGTCAGTGAAAATAGACAAATAGTTAAAAAAGTGAAGTTTATAAATAAAATAAAAGCTAAATATGTTTTTTCCTTTAATTTTTATTAAAAATTAAACTTAGTCAATTTAATCTTTTAATCTAGATCGAATTTGAGATAAAAAAATATATATATATATATATATATATATATATATATATATATATAAAAAGTAAAAATGATGTCAAATATTTTATATATATAACTAAATTAATTCAAAACAAAAAGACTCATTTCAATTTTTATGAAAAGAAAAATTAAAAGACTAAAAATATGTTTAATTTAAAAATAATTATAAAAAGATTAATTTTAAAAGCGAGCCTGAAGCATGTCACTTTGGGAGCATGATTCCATCCGAAGCATCGGACCTTAAATTTTGTCCGAAAGTCGATTTCATAGAATTCACGGGGCAACAATGTTGCATGTATGGACATAAAAAATTATGATGCTTTTGTGTTCCATCATCATTTCAGCATCAAAATGATACACTTTCAGACCCCACAACACACTCTCACATTGACATCTCAGTTTCTCTTCTCTATAATTCCATAAACTTTAATCACTAACATTTTTTCTTTTGTATAATTTCTTTTTATTTACTCAATAATATATATTCCATCACAAACAGTCAATTCAATTATATCTTAGGAGCCTTATGGCATTCAAATGGTGAGAGAATGCATGAAAAGTAAGGCCATTTGAAATGAGAAAAATAAATTATAATTAATTTAATTAATAAGCACCTAATGTTTCCGGCCAACCCAAATTTGAACTTCATCACAATTTTGTTTTTAAAAGACACCTCAAAAGATGGAGAGAAGTAAAAATATTTAAATTTCGTTTGACTTCGATTCCTAAACGATGTAAAATTTATTGGATGTATCAGACCATAATTAGATAATATAATACAAGAATAAAATATTTTTTATGGTAATTTAATAAAATTTAAGTATAGATTAAAATTGAGAAATAATTATTTTTAAATATGAATTTTATTGATTTGAATAATTAATTATAAACAATGTGTAACTTTTTTTCACATACCAATTTAAAAAAAAATTAAAATATAAAAAAAAATATGAAATTTAGTATAAATTGTTTCCAACACGGTTTACCTTTATCACATTATAATACTTAAACAAATTGTTCTTTTTTTCATATATTTTATTTTGTATTTTTCTTTAAATAGGATAAATTACCGATAATAAGTAAAAATTAAGATGTATCTTATAAGTACAATAAGCTACTTTAATATCTCATTTATAATTAAAAGTAATAAATGAACCGGATGATGTAGGTGTCGTCTAGAACAAGTTTGATTTTAAGTGAAAATTTTATCTCGGTTAGAGATGTGTATAATTATGGATAATATTTTGTTTTTAAAATTGCATATAAAAATAAAAATGTATATGTACATATCTATTTTTATTTTAAATTGCGTTGAATTATACTTTTAATTTCCATTTTTTTAAATATTAATTTGATTTTTATTTTGAGAAATTCGATGTAATTAAGTTTTATTTGTCAGTGATGTATTAACAAAGTTTAAAGAGGTGTGACGTATTAATTTGTGATTTATTTTAATTTTAATTTTTTAATGTTAAAAAAAATGTCATTTGTTTAGTTATCGTCGTGCCACGTGATAATAATAATGTTACGTGTCACAACACACTAGGTGTCAAAAATTATTGAATTTTTATAAAATTTGTTACTAGATTGAAACAAAAAAAAAAAACCAAAATCAAAGTAAGACAAGTACAATGACACCTAGCATGATAATGACATCTAACACTGTCATTGTCACATCACACTGTCATCACCACATCAACTTGACACGTGACAAATTTTTAATTTTTTTCTTAAATTAAAAAAACAAAAAATTATTAATTGACACGTAATACATTTTTAATGTTGTTAGTATAATACTAACAAAAAAGACATGTTTGGATTAAAATTTTCAAAATATACCAAATTAAGACACTTATAAAAATACCAAATTAATATTTCCAACAAAAAATGACCAGAAAGACATGATTTAACCTTTAAAATTTTAAAATATTTTCAAGTTATTAAATAGTCCAAAAAATTATATGAATTTTTTTCATTTAATTTTATAACTTATTTATAAAACATACATTCTATCTTTTTTATTTTTTATACAATTATTTTATATTAATTTTATTATTGATATTTTTATTTTATATATACCCTTATAATTTATTTTTTATATTTAATATTAAGAAAAACATGTATTCTTTTAATTGATACTCGATATCATATTTTCTTGACTTGTGATTTTTATTTTCTGTAAAAAAATATTTAATTAATATTTAAAATAATAAATAATGAATATCAGTATAATGAAGAATAATTTTATTTACTTTTATTAAGGAATTGTATAAGGTTACCGTTGGGTAAATAAAATGAATTATGAATTAAGATTATAGTTATACTTATATTTTTATTAGTTTTAAATAATTATCCACCTTTCTTAAACTTTTAATAAAATAAAAATGAAATCACGAGAATTAAATTAAATTCCTACTATAGGTTTGATATTTTTATGGCAGACAAGCAGTTTTAATTTCTTTACCAAATAAAATATATTTCAATCAAATTACACCTATTGAATTTCCATCAAATGTTATATTATTAAATAGTCTTTAGAATTTTTTTACATAAATCTGTATTAATCTAAAATATCTAACGATATAACATCATTTTTAAAATATAAATTATTTAAGAATTATTTTATTGTTGTTCCGTTTCACTGATATTAATAATCATGATAATATTAAATTTTAATTTAATAACTAGGTTGACAAAAACTTATTAATACTATGTAAAACTTATACCAATATATTTTTATATAAAAAAAAAAAATATTATCTTTATATATATATATATATATATATATATATATATATATAATAGCACCTTAAGATATAATATTTAATTATTTATTTTTGATTATTTATATTTGTTGTGTGTGCATACGTTAATTAGTTTGTATTTTTATTGTGAATTATATATTTTATTATTTAATAAATTTTTATGCCATCACAAATAAACTTTAGATCCACGTCTATTTTAAATGTATTAAAAATTATAAAATTGAACATATATCAATCATTGAAATTTTATACAAATAGCATTAATTAATTTCGGATGTTTAATTCTTACATTAATAATTAAATGTGATAATTATCATAAGATTAGAATTTAGATTTACCTAAAAGTTTAAGTTTTCTTTCCACTTATATAAATACAGTGATAGTCCCTATTCACAGACACGCACTTGCCATTATAAACAGTGTGGGACTCGCTTCAGTGCTGCAAATTGAGCAGTATCATTCCCAGTTCTTCACGCCACCAAAAACCAGAGAGTGAAGATTTTTGAAAAGCAGAACAATGAAGCTTGGTTTCTTTCTGTTTTCTCTGGTTCTCTACCAGATGATACTACAACCTGGGATCTTCAAAGTAGAAGGTGATGATGATGATGATGAGTTTGTGAGAGTAAGAGGGGTGCAGCTTCTGCTGAATGGGAAACCCTTCTATGCTAATGGTTATAATGCTTATTGGCTCATGTACATGGCCTCTGATCCATCTCAGAGAAACAAGGTTTCATCTGCATTTCAAGTAGCTGCAAACCATGGACTCAGCATAGCAAGAACATGGGCTTTCAGTGATGGTGGAGATAACCCCCTTCAATACTCTCCTGGATCCTACAATGAACACATGTTCCTGGTCCGTTTTCATCTCCATTTTGCAATCTCACTGCATTCTTTTCTATAAACATTCTGATAACCTTAAACCTCGACTTCTAAGCGATGTAAGACGGCATTTAATTTTAGAGTTCGACTTCTAAACAATGTAAGATTAGCAAATGCCGTGTGAAGAAGATTAAAGATTTGTTTAAATTTAATTATAATGTTTATGAAAGCATATAATATGATCATGTTATAGATATTGTTAGGAATTCAAGTGTGAGTCTAAGTCTCACATTAATTAGAAATGAGAAAGTAAAGCATTATATAAGAATAAAAACCCATAAACTTATTGTCTTAAGATTTTTGTTGAGAGTGATGCCAATACCTTATATAGTTGAACTCAGGTCTCATTACTGTTATATCTTCTCAGTAAAACCTCCTCAATAAACCTAACAAAGTGATATCAGAATTAACATTAGTTGTTCTGTGAAATGCATGCCTGTTATAATTGGTGTACAGTTTTCTGCAGCGGTAATAATGATATTTTGGCTGTGTGAATAATGAAGGGACTAGACTTTGTAATATCAGAAGCCAGAAAGTATGGGACCAAGTTGGTGTTGAGTTTGGTGAATAACTATGATGACTTTGGAGGAAAGAAACAATATGTTGAGTGGGCAAAGAGTCAGGGCCAGTCCCTACATTCTGAAGATGATTTCTTCACAAACTCTCTTGTTAAGGAATTCTACAAAAACCATATCAAGGTAATTCAACTTTTCATTACTGTATTTTCTTTTCTTTTTAATATTATTTTATCAGATCAATTTAGAATATATAAATAATCGTTAATTTTATCTTACAGGCTCATTTTATAAGAATGAGTTAAACCGAAAATTCACTTTTAATATGATATTCGAGTCATGTATTGAAGAGATTTGTTGTCTGTTGAACATGTTGTTTCACCTATTATCAAATTATTATTAGATTATCTATTAATGTGTAGTATCATGTTCGAGTTGTATATGTCTCAGCAAAATAATATTGATTTATTGATTTATAGTATATAATTGGAAAAAGGAAGTTCAAAAAAAGTTTACCATCACCAGCTTTTGTAGTTGTTTGGTATGTGAGCATAAATGTTTAGCAGCTGAAAGGTAGCAAGAATTAATGAAGCTGTTATAGAGGTGTAGACTTTTCTTAAAGAATGTTGCTACTTGCTACTCCTACAAACTTGTGATTTTTTCAACCATCTTAATGTTTGTACATGTGCACTGTGCTATCCACCACTTCTTATATAAAGAGCATTTAAGTACAACGAATCAAACAAACACTGCATGAAGAAAAATTCAGCACTAACTACATATGCAGTGTGCAGTAATTTTTTATTATTATTAGTTGCTGTCTCAGCTACTTCTGCTCGTGACAACATTTGTAGCAAGGTTTTTGAAGTGAAAAAGACACATAACAATGTGGTTTTATGTTTTGTCTGCATGATAGAGTGTACTCACAAGGCGTAATAACTTCACGGGAGTGGTTTACAAAGATGATCCAACCATAATGGCTTGGGAACTCATGAATGAAATTAGATGCCCTTCTGATCATTCAGGAAACACAGTTCAGGTAATTATTACAAAGAAAAAAAAATTATTTAAAAAAAGAAATTCTTTATTGGATGCATTAGAATTTGTTATTGTGTATTGAAATTCTCAAAAAGTATTTTCTAAAGTTTTGTCCAAATAAATATAGCCTTCAATTTTGTTAGGAAGAATAGAAGGGTAGAAAACCTTTAGACATGAATGTATTTTTTTTTAAAATACAGAGATGAAAATAAAAAATAAATAAATTTCTTCTATCTGTCTACTATTTTTTTTACAAAATTATTGAAAACAAGGTTGATATAACTGTCTTTTGAAACAAATGTTTGAAACTCTAGCCTCTGGTTAAAGTAGAAAAAAATATATCATCAATTAATTCGAACTTGGTGTAAATATATTTTGAAGATGACTATAAAATAACCAAACATATCAAATGTCACCATATATCTTTAGATGACGAAATAAAACCTTTATGTACTATCAATACAAAGAAAAAGAAAACTAAGAGAATCCTTTATAATTATTTATGAAAAAGTAATACAATTATATATGATTTTTGTTTTGAAACATTTTGACAGGCTTGGATTACTGAAATGGCAACTTACTTGAAATCCATAGATGGAAATCATTTACTTGAAGCTGGTCTGGAGGGCTTCTATGGACTTTCAAAGAATGAGTCTAATCCAAATTTCCAAGTTGGAACAGATTTCATTGCAAACAACCAAATCCCTGCCATTGATTTTGCCACAGTTCATTCATACCCTGATCAATGGTGTGGAATTTCACTTCTATTTAATCATCAATCACCATTTTTCTTAGGCCACATTTAGACACATTTTATCTATAAATATCTCCTTAGAATTCTTAATGCTGCCTAAAAAGGTTGATACACTTCTTTCAATCACATACAGATAGATATATATTGTTAGAAATTTCACATCGATTAAAAATAAGACTAATTCAGAATGTAAATCTTACCTTACAAGTTAGTCTTGTAAGGTTGATACACTATCAATCAATCACATACTGCTGTATATTGTTAGAAGTTTCATATCGGCTAATAAAATTAAATCTTACCTTACAAGTTAGTCCTGTAAGGTTGATACACTGTCAATCAATCACGTACTGCTGTATATTGTTAAAAGTCTTACATCGACCGATAAGAGATTAATTCATGATGCAAATCTTACTTTACAAACCAATTTTATAAGGTTTAGTTAGGTTTAAAGTTCACCTAACTGGTTTCTTAGTATTCTAAGGAAAGATTTTATTTTTGATGATAATGCTGAATTGGGTAAGGTTATGAGCAGGTTACCAGGATCAAGCAATGAAGAACAAACCTTATTTTTGGTTCGATGGCTGAATGATCACATACAAGATGCACAGATTATTATTCAGAAGCCAGTTTTGTTTGGTGAGTTTGGAGTATCAGTGAAAAACATGAGCAGTGACTCAATTACACTAAGGGATCAATTTTTCAACTTGGTCTATTCTTCAATCTATTCATCAGCAAGTGATGGTGGTGCAGCAACTGGTGGCTTGTTTTGGCATCTTTTAGCAGAAGGAATGGATTCTTTTAAAGATGGCTATGAAGTGCCCTTAGATGAGAATAGTTCAACTGCTACTTTGATTGCTCAAGAGTCTCAGAAGCTCAACAGAATCAGGATGAAGAAATCCTCCATTGTTAAGAAGAATAAAGCAAGGGATGTTAGAAACTGAGATAAGTCTTCAACACTTTGTAAAATGAGTGTTCACTTTTTCTTTATTCTAGTAAAAAATTATTTAATTATAAAGGAATATTTATTAAATAGTTTTTATTATAAATAATTATTTAAATTTAAAAATGTAAAGAATCTTTGATTGAAACAAAACAACAGAAACTATTTATTCCGAAACTGAGAGAGTTCCTACATGAAGTGTAACTTGGAGTATACAATGGAACAGACTAATCCTACTACACTTTCTGCAACAAACTCCTTCAAATCACTGTTCCATCTTTGATTGTTGCATTCTTCACTATAACTACGATGCCAGACCTAATGTAGAATCCCTCTTCAGGCCTGTCAGCTTCTTCAACACCCTGTGGAGTCATCAAAAAAACTAAATCAGCAAACAAAACAAAAACGTTGGATTGTGAAAAACCATGTTTCCACAGTGAGTTTTTTATGCAACACTTACATCAGCATTGGCAATGATCACATTTCTTCCTATTTTGGCATTCTTGTCAATGATGCACTTCCTTCAAAATCAGAAACAAAGAACTTAGAATGAGGCAATGGTCAAATTCCAAACCATTTGATCACAGAATTCAGTTTTTTACTGGATTTTGTGTTGCTATTTTCTGTTGAGCATTAAAAACACACTATTTTGATTCTGAAAGAATAAGGAACAACACTAGACATTTTTGTTCTATTTGAGTATGAAAAGGTTTCACTAAGTGACATCATGGTACCTGATTTTGGTATTCTCTCCAACACCCATTGGAACCTTTCCAGCTGCCAGCAGTGTTGCAATTTCAGAATCAGTTTGATAGAAGTCAGCACCCATCATCATGGTATCCTGCATAACAAGGTTCATAAGTACATGCATCTCACACAGCATCCTCAACTTTTACTCCTATAATACTCATTTGCAATTATTTAAATCGAATTCTGCAGTTTCAATTAAGAAAAAACAACTCAGAGGGGTGAAATGGTGTGCTAAAGTTTTGACATTTTGAGGCCATGGTACCAATTTTCAATGGTGAGAAGTATAACCCTTCATGATGCAGAGAAAAACTGCAGAATAAGCTTACCTGAAGCTCTGAACCAGCCTCTAAACGTGAGCGCAAACCAACAACAGAATGTTGAACTTTACACTGATTCAAGAAGACCCCATGAGAGATAATTGCGTCCACAATCTGCAAAAACCAAGCTCAGTTATTCATTTGCTGTAATAGCATAAAAAAAAAAGAAGCAAACCAGTAAAAGTTATCACTCTTACCCTGCATTTTATTGCTCTAGTGGGTGGTAGGTTTCTTGGGGAAGTGAAGAAAGGCCTCTTCTGATCATAGAACTCAAACTTTGGAGACTAAAAATAATAAAACCAGTAAATGTCACAGATGGGAAAAAAAACTTCAAATTAAGAATTAACTATAGAGGAAATAAACCTGTTCTGTTAGGTCCAGATTGGCTTCAAAGAAGGACTTGATAGTTCCAATATCTTTCCAGTAATTCTTGAACATATATGCCTGAAAATACAAACAGAAACAAAATCATCAAGAACAGAAAGGAATTTTACTTCATTAGCATAAGAGCATCATTCAATTCCATGGTTTGGATTGTTTCTCACTTGGACTTTGTGGTCCCTCAAAGAAGATGGGATAATTTCAGATTCTAAGTCATTACAAGAAGGACAACTCCATCTTAGCAGTTTCAGCAGCACCTCAGTTCTGAACACAAAAACTCCCATTGGAGAAATGAAAGGATATTTCTCTGCTTCTTCTGCACTTAACCCTAGGAGAGTGGTATCAACACGCTGCAGTTATCAAAGTGACAGTGAATTAGCTCTGAACAACACTTCATTTTTCATTCAATATCTGAAATGTGAGAGTTAAGGCACAACTATTGTACCATTGCGTTCACATCAGCTTCATTTGGATTTTCTAAAAACTCTGTAACCCTTCCCCTTTTATCAATTTTCATTAGCCCATGATCATATGCACCGCTACAAAATAGTTAACATTGGTCAACTCCAACAGTTTATTGTTTCTGAAATTAATACATTTTACTTTTCCATATACATACCTTTCATCCATAGGTACACATGAAACTGTGATATCAGCATTGTTCGCACTGTGTTGCTGCAAGCATAGTCCTCATCAATTAGTGTTAACTTTAGAAATTGGTCACTGCATGTTTCTGTAAGCACAGTTCCCATGAACTATGTACAATGAATGATGAAATTTTAGCTGAGAAATTAATTAAGTTGTACCTCCACAAGCTTCAAATAGTCCATCCGGCAAAGATGGTCACCAGAAATTATCATTATGTGTTCAATATTCTTGTTCTTGGCATCCTGCATGGTAATCATCCACACACACATTCATTTTATGTTACTAAATAAGAAATTTTAGCATAGATTCATGTAGCATTCATAATACCTACCTCAAAAACCCAGATAAATCGCCTCACTGCATCAGCTGTTCCTTGGAACCATTTGCTCCCAGATTCTCCAGGAGTTTGAGTAGCAGCCAAGACCTGTTTCATGTAAATTACCCCAACTTTGATCATAGATTCACCGATAAGTTTCTTCAAACTTGTCTATAAATCTCACTCTTTTTCAAATGCTGGAAACAACTTACCTCCACAAAACCACCTCCAAAGTTCACTCCATTTTTAATATTATACGTGCGAGACAGGTGCGCATTGAGGGAGAAAGAGTTGAACTGAGTTAAAACGTACACTTTCCTGATGCCACTGTTGATGCAATTGCTCATAGGAATATCTATGAGTCTGTAACACCCTCCAATGGAAACCTGCAAACATCATGAAATTGTTAATCAATAACTCCACACATATATTTCATCACATTCAGAATCCATCACTGTCACGAGAATCTTTAATGTCGGAAAATTTAAAACAAAAACCTCTAAAGAAAATGATATAAACTAGAAAACCATACAGCGGCCTTGGCTCTTGTGCTGGTAAGAGGAAAGAGTCGAGTTCCAGCACCTCCACCCAGTATGATGGCAGCTACATTTTCAGGGTTTGCCTTTGGACTCTGAAAAACTGATCCCTCCGTTGCCTACCAGAAAAATCAAAACCGACATTACTATTTAGAATCATTAACGAAAACAAAAACATCTCATGCACCAACATGTGACTCAGATCAGATGACAAAAAACACACGTGTATCATCAGAAAAATGTTTGCATGTAGCTATTACCGGAGACTCTACGTTGACGTTGACGTCTGAAGAGTAAACAGCGCGTGCAGTGGCAGGCTTGAGACTCGAAGCCTTAAAACTCTTGCATGGTTGAGTACTGGGAAATCTTACGTTAAGACTTCCCCTTGTGTTCTCACCCCAGAAGCCAGAACTTCTTCTTCTTATCCCAAACCCCTTGTTAGCTACAATATTACGGCTTGCATCGGGAGTTGCAATGGTTGCATTCATCATGGCTCTCTTTCACACTCTTGAACAATGCAGTACTGAGGGACCCAGAAGTGAAGTGTGTTGAGTTGAGATCAGTGAAATCAAGTTTTTCTTATGGTATTTGCGTGTGTATCAGATCTGAAAGTGACGAAATATATATAGATTTTTGATGAGATTGTTAGAGAATATCATGGGTGAGAGCCATTGCCAAATGAGTCATTACCAGCGAAAAAAATGGCAGAAATTTATGCAGTTCATGACTCACTACATGCTACACATTATATCTTCCGAGGAATCAGATGGTATTCACAGAACAGAACCTTTGGAACCTTTTTTTTTTTTTTACGTGTTAGCTTCCTTAAAAACTTTGTTTTTGTCCTAAAGAAAATGTTTTGTTCTAACTATTAACATCAACATTCTTTTTCTAGTTCAATAATTGTGATGGCATAATTTTCAAATTATTTAAATGTGTATTAAAATAAAAAATTATTTTGATTTGGGTTAAAAATTGGACCAAAATGATTTGGACTTCTACTTCCTATATTTCCTACATTCTTCAAATTCTTAAACTGACTATTTAGCTATAACTAACTTCTACATATTCTGAAAAATTTAAAGAATAAACTTTTTCGAATTTCTAAAATAAGAAATTTCGGAAATAAAATTTCAGAATATAATTTTTAAAATAGAATTTTCGAAACATATGAAATTTGTTTTTTGGTATGAGATTTTCAAAATAAACTTTCTAAAGCATATATAATATATTTTTGAATGAATTTTGGATGAAACATATTTTGAATAATATTTTGGAAAGAACTTTCTAAAGTAAATGAAATATGTTTCAGTTTTTAGAATAATATTTTGAATGTTTTGTCTAAAGAAGCAAAACTAATTAATATCAACACTCTTTTTTCTAGTTCAATAATTGGGATGGCATAAACTAACTAGGAAAAGTGAAAATGAAGCAAAACTTTCAAATTACTTAAATGTGTATTAAATTAAAAAAAAATTATTTCATTATAATAGAACTGGGTTAAAATTCGAACAAAATGATTTGGACTTTTACTCCCTATTTCCTACATTCTTCCAATTTTTAAAATGACTATTTTGCTTTCATTAACTATAACTTCCTGAATATATATATATATATATATATATATATATATATATATATATATATATATATATATATTTTCTAGAATTAAAGCTTAATGGGCTTGTTGGGCCGAATGGAGAAGCCCATTTGGTGACGACCACATATGCAATGTCTGTCCGTAACCATAATCTCATCTCTGTCACAAACGGATAGGTACCTGAAAATGGCGCAGAGTGTGACGAACACATTCCTTCGAGGAACACCCATTCTTCCACTTCCACCTCCTAAGAAAAACGTAACCAATTTCAAACTCAGAGGTACCAAGTTTGAGTGTGGAATGATGAATTTTGATAGAGTTTTTTGTTTGAATTTGTTGGCAGGTAGGGAGAGTGGTGCAGTGTGGGGTGCGGTGCAGGAAGAAGGATATACACCCAGAGTTCCATGGCGACGCCAAGGTGTACTGTAACGGAGAGCTGGTGATGACGACGGGTGGGACCCAGAAGGAGTATGTGGTGGACGTGTGGTCCGGGAACCACCCTTTCTACCTCGGCAACCGCTCGGCGGTTATGGTGAGCGACGACCAGGTCGAGAAGTTCAGGAAGAAGTTCGGCGAGCTCACGCAGATTATGGAGATTCCTGTGCTCAAAGGAGAGATTGTTATCCCCTCTAGACGCAAGGGGGTTTCCAAGGGAGGCAAAAAGAAGTGATCTTCTCTTTCTCATCTTGGTAATTTTTTTTTTTTTTGTTCAATTTCAATTTGTGTAATATGATGAAACACTTTTTCTCTCAACTGTTTGAAAAAATGCTGCAATGGATATTGTTTTCAGCAAACGGGTGAATGTGGATATGTTTGTCACTGGTAAGAAAATGCACTGGGATTCGTTGTGTTGATTTTTTGCTCTGACAGATAAAACTACTCGGGTGTTACATTTTTTTTTTTTGTTCGTTTGGATTAGTTTATTTTTTACTCCAATTTATAAACGAGCTTGTTAATTTTTATTTCTGAGAAGAAAAATAAGGTCCAAACGATATGGTTATGAGACTTGAATGATGAGGATAATGGTGTTGGAGATCTCGTTCGATTAGTAATGTGGTTAAAATAGTACATATTAGTGGAAGAGAACTCGTCTCATGAACCAGCTTCCTGAGTTGCATTAAATATTAATTGGAATTTTTGAATGATCTCAGAATCTATGTATGATTCTATTGAAGTGACTGTTATATTGGCTGATAGAGTCACCCGTTCTCTTACCATTGTCAAATCAATGCACAAGTACACAAACTTATGTTCACAAGGAGTGTTAGAAATTTCAAATTGACTTGTAATATGATACAATGAAGGGATATCCTTCACTTCATGACCTAGCTTTGGAAGTTGTGATAAGCTCAAATCCAAATTCTAAAGTTCTTGATGTTGTTGTTTGTTAAGAGCTACAGAAGTACAATTGAGTTCAAGGATTGATGTGGGTGGGAAAATTCCTTCATGAACTTTCTCAGTTATTTGAGGCAGGGGATTTCTCTATGTCCTAAGGATTGTATAATTTTGAAAGCATCTGAGCACGAACTTCTCCTCTGTTTTTTTGTTAGCTGATGTAACCTGCAAGCTAATTGGAGGATAAAACCATGAACATGGTTGCAATTTAATTTCTTATCAGTTTTAGAACTGTTTCATGTCCATAAATAAATAGACTATGCAGAACAGTATGTTTGATGTTCTGCATAGTTGGTTTTGGTCTAGGAACCTTCCCAGTTCCTGCAGAATGTCGCGGTTACCATGATCATGTGCTAATTAAAGTTTCACAACATTGATAATGATTTACTTGTTAATTAATGTTTTGAACTTGCATGCCTGTTTTTTTTTAATAAACCAAAGATTATTGAAACATGAAATAGAATTACAAGGTATAAGGTGCTGCATATTGAATGAATATTACTCTGGCTGTTACATTTTGATGCTGTGTCCTGTTTTAGATTTTTGCGTGCATATTGATGTTAATGGCAGCCAAAATCTGAGAACACTTTATCATGCACCCAAAGCCTCCCTTACAAGAATTGTTGCAGCAAACTTATATACCAGAAAATGACTGGAACAAACTTATATTCGATAATTTTGCAGATACTGCTAAGCTTTATCATTAGCAGAACTTTCACTGTGTGTGAATGTGAGTATTTGACAGCTGAGAGAAAGTACAAATGCTGGTTCAATCATTATTTTCTTTTATCGGCAAATATTAGTTGCTGATATTTTGTTAGCGCATGATGGTTGATCGTTTCATGATGTTCCTAAAGATAACATTACCAAGGTTTGAGAGAATCGCATGATCTTATGAACTTTAATTTAGATGTGTTCTTGTTATAAACTGTCTCATACTGTAAGGACAAAAAGGATGAAAAATAAGAAATTAGCTATTAAATGCACAAAGAAAGAGTCATCTTCATGAATGTGAGTGAAAATCTTCATAAATGTGAGCAAATTTGCTTTCTGCACACCCTATAGATTTGGTTTCTGAACATACTAATATCGTAATATTTTTGTTTTAAGAATTCTCTTTTTGTGATGTATTAAGGTCCAATTCAATATAATATGCTGTTTGGACTGCATAAAAATGGTTTAGAATCCACCAAAAAGTTATAACTACAAAAAAGTGGACACTTAATCAATCAAAATGTTGAAATAAAATGAGAGAAGATGCAATAATTAAAGAAAAACTAAGTAACTGTCGATATTAATCAATCATATTAGTAACTTAATCCATTAAAATATTTTTTTAAGAATTCAGAAAATGAAATTAAACTGTATTAATCGATTATGTTATTTACTTAATCAATTAAATGTTGACTTAATCGATTATGTCCAGATTTAATCAATTGGTACAAAAATAAAACAAGGTTTCAATTTGTATTAACCTATTCCATTAAAATTTGACTAAAATTGAGGATCTTTTGTTGGTTTATATACATTTTAAGACCCACACTAATATTGATCATTTACCTAACACACCTCTTATAATTATTGGTTTATATACATTTGGACATCATAAAAACATATAATTATTGAATATTTTTTTCTTGACATAGTAACATATTTAGGCAAAACATATTTAAAAAAATATATATTGTTTCATTATATAAAATTGAGAAGAAAAAAAAAGTAATCTTTCAAATTTATATGAATTGATAGCGGATATTGAATATTAAATAAAGTTATATACATATCTCTAATTTTAAAAATTACACAAATTGTATATTTTAATCTTGATCATTCTCAATCAAATGTAATAGATAATAATTTATTACTCCTATTCTCACAAAACAAAAATATTGTCATTATTTAAAAAATTCATTATAAATACAATTAATGTGAAGTCCCCTTTTTCTGATATTCTAGTTTAAGTGCACCAGCCCATTTCAAACTCAACAAAACATTTCTCACCCCAACATAGTTTTCTCTCAACTTCTCCTCCAAGCAGTAATTTATATGTTACCTCCATAGTTCTGATCCTCCTTCTTCTTTTGCAATCAAATTGTGGAAAGGAAACTCTCGTAGAGCTCCCTCTTGATTCCACTTCCAGCTTCCATCCTCAAAGTAAGTCAATCCTCCTATGTTTGGTTTTGTTTAGCTTTGAATTCGAAATTTTGTCTCTGTTATGGGATTTAATCATAGGTTCTTCCTCTCCCTGTGTCCTGGTGATGAAATTCCTTAGGTTAAATTGAGGTTTATGCCCTTGCTAGTTGAGGTTGATCTCACCAAGCCCAAAAATAGTAGAAAGGTAAGGGAAGCTAACCTATTTCTTGAATTTCTGCATAGAACACCTCCCTGATGGTTTTAATTATCAAAATTGAGTGATGGATTGTTGTTTGAACTGCTGATGCCTTGGTTGATTTAAGAATTTCCCCTGATTTCTGAATTGCATGCAAAAACAGGTTGGGAATTCTAATGTTTTCGCCTAGGCGAGCAGCTCTCGCTTGAGCGAAAATACCAGAAACTCACACTTGTTTTTGCGCGAATTGTTGCCTAGGCGAGCTAGTTTCGCTTGAGCGAGAGAAACTCTCGTCTAAGCGGGACAGCTTAGCCTGAGCTAGAATTCGCTCAGATTTTGAGTTGCCCTCTCTTTGGAGCCTCGCTCAGGCGAGAATGACCCGCCTAAGCGAGATAGTCCTCTCGCTTGGGGGAGATCTTCTAGCTTGATCAAGAACCACTGTAGCTGAGTGTTTAATTATCTATTTTAATAGATGAAGCTATATGTTTGAATGTTAAAATGTGAAATTAGTCTATGATATGCTTGGATTGTTGTGACTGGTAACATGTATGGTGGATTTGCATGAATTTGGATTGTGAGAAGATGTGGTTGAACTAGAATTTCAAGGGAAATTCCAAGGAGTATGTTTTAGTGTATGTAAGGACATAAGGACTCACTATTGGGGGTATTCTGAAACTCCAATAATCATTCGCGCTCAGATAGAGCGGAATGGATTATGTCGTGCGCTCAGATAGAGCAGAATGGATTATGTCGTGAGGAGTAGCAGGAGGTCATAGTCTTTGGACTTTATCAAGTCTTAGACGCGAAGGGGACTTACCTTGTGAGTGATAGGGTGATAACCCCTTGAGGCCAAACTCTGCAGAGTTTGGGAACCGTCACAGGTGCACGCCACCAAGAGGTCCAGTGTCGCTTACATAATCCAGATATTGAGTCCAAAGTCATGTATTTATGCTGTGTTGTGGTGGTTTAAGTAATTCCGGTGAAAATGAGAACAATTGCTTGGTAATCATAATTGAACTGCATGTTTTCTCTTAATTAAGTTAGCTTACCCTTCTTGCTTGTGTTTGTTTCTTCTTGTGTGTTTTCTCCTTTGCAATGATCACCTACTACTTGGCGTGAGCAAAGAAAGATACAAACGAAGACACTCCCCTCTTGGATAGGAGTTGAACCCGTTGCATAGGATATCCAGCAATAGACTCTGTTTCATGTTTTGATTAAGAGTCAGATGTTGCGCTAACTCCTTTCTAGCATAGGTTGTAAATATAGTTGGTACTTATATGGTTATTTTGGATGATTGTATTAATTCACTATATTGGCCTATTTCTACACTATATTGACCTATTTCTACTATCTACGTTGCTTGATTACGATACAATGTTTTGTATTTAGTAACGTAAAAACTATTAAATGAGATGTTACAATTAATCCTTTAATTAAATTAAATTATAAAATAACTACGCTTATAAAGAATCTACAAGTTGAATTATAATTTATAATGTCATGTTGTTAATGATATAAACTTTTAAATATTTATTGTTTTTTTTCTCTACTAGATTATTAGCATTTTCTTTTGGAATAAGCCGTTACATGTCCAATATTCAAATTTTGAACAGTCATTGATCATTGTGGGCACAGTGATATTTATTTGTATTATTAATATTATTATTATTATTATTAGCGTAAACAACAGGCACTATCGCGTCTGTGTATGCATTTTTTAAATATGTATGTTATTATATTCGTAGGTGATAATATTGTAATATTATTAAATTAATATATAAATTAAAATTATATTTATTAAAAATGAAATGAAATATATAATAACAGATGAAAGAATAATCATTAATAAATAAAGACGAAGAGAAGAAGCAGAAACATCCGATTTTATAAAAATCTTCTAAAAGTAACGGTCAGTTTTTAAAAATTTAATAAATTATTATATTTAAAGGGTAAAATGGGTATTTTGAAATGTGAACACAAAAAGAGGGATCCTCTTTATATATTGTTATAGATTATTATTATTATTATCAAAATTTGGCTGAGTGTGGTATCAAATGAATGCACAAATCAAGATCTTTGCCTAAATAATTCCATTTTTTCAGTGACACTGAGTTTTCAAACTTGATTATGCCTAACCTTGTTTGGAAATTTCAACTTTACAATAATGACTTTGCAAATTTAGTTATGTTTTCTATTTTTAAAAATTGTGACTCTATTCAAATAAACAAAATATAAGTAGCCTAATTCAATGCGAATTAAATATCAGAACCAAGACGATATAATACAATTTAAGTTAATTAAAAGTGTTTAAATAAAATTAAAATATAGCTCGCAATATAATTCACTTAGCAAAGATAAGATAATAAGAGAAAATAATTAGTTCTTTGAAATCACCATGTTTTGGACTGGAGTGTGTTACCCAACCCACGTCACTGTGACGTATAATTCTTTTTTTTTTTCGAATAAGGATTTTTTCTTCTTCTTGAGACTCTAAAATTTTAAATATAAGAATGACAAAATTAGCTCAAAAGTAGTTGGTAGCTTATAAAGTCATAATTCATAAGTTCTGAATTTATAAATTAACTTAATTGTTAGGTAAAGTTAGTTTATAAATTAATTGATAAACTATAAATAATATAAAAAATATAATTATATAAGTTTTATTATATAAAAAAAAACTTTTTTTCTAAAATATTTTTTAAAATTTAGTATTTATATTTATTTTAAAATTTCCATTTATTTTTTCTATTTAAATAAGTCATTTCTCTAAACTAATTCCAAGTATTAATCAATTTTTTATTTACTTTTAGAAAAAAATATTATCCGTTAATTTAAATTATTACTACATGCATAAATTTTTCTTACATTTTTCACTTGTGTCTAATTTTTATCTTCATCTATGTAATAATACATACAAAATTAAAACTAATAATAAAATATAAAAAATAATGATTGAAGAAAAATTAAATAAAGTGAATTATATCTTATAAATTAAAATATTTTAAAGGTTTAATTAGTCGGATGATACCCACTTTCATATACATGTGTCACTTTGGTACCCGCTTTTAGAGAGGTGTCAGTTGAGTCCCAACTTTTGAAAAGATGCTTCAATTAGGTCTTTTTCAGCAAAATATATCGTTAACGGTATTCATATTTAAAATGACTTACAAAATTAAGTATTGATATTTATATCAAAATTTAGTGGTAAAATTCATGAATTAAGTTAACGGTTATAGTAATTTGTGTCTGGAAGGGATCTGATTAAAACACTTTTTCAAAAGTTGGTACTAGATTGTCACATTTTTAAAAGCGGGTACCAAACTGATACATCTAAATGAAAGTGGGTATCATTCGACTAATTAAACATATTTTAAAATAAACTACTTTAATGTGCTACAACAATTTTATACTAATTAGAATAATTTATAAATTAATTAAATAAATTAATAACCAACTTATAGTCTTACTAGACATTATTTGTGATGATTTAATGATAAGAACATGATGTAAGGTATATGTCAATGGACTGTCTTGGGTGAATAATTTAGAAACACTTGGAAGAGAAACTATTGAAGTTTGGAGAAAATTAGGAAAAATGATGCATGAGATATTATAATTGGTTCCAAGTGTCGGTTATCTCATATCCACAAATAAAATTGGTAAGAAAAAAATGTCAGGTTTATATATAGGTTTATATATGCATCACTGATGATATACCAAATTGACACAAGTTTCATTGAGGTGTGTTCTTCAACAAAATTATTGATGTTTTGAATTATGTATATTAAAAAGAAAATATTTATTCTGTTCAATGTTTTGTTTTGTTTTGTTTTGTTTTTTTAATAATATTTTATGTGATGATAAATGATGGATAAACTTTGAGATGTGAATATAATTGAGATGTAAAAGTTAATTATGTTTAGTTTGAATTTATTGGGAATTAAAATGTTAAGAGTTAAATATGTTTTTGTCCCTTACTTTTCTCTGAATTTTGGAATTACTCAATTTCAAAACTTTGAACCAATTTAGTCATTCATCTTTCGAAATACGTGGATTTAGTTATTTTAATCAAATTTTGTTAAGTTTATTTGACATTTCAAACGCGTTTCATAATAGTATTTGACTTAACATTAAAGGAAAAAATGTGTCAAACAGTATAAACAACTCAAATACAATCCTGAAATGCGTACAAAACATCAAATAAACCTAACAAAATTTGATTAAAAGAACTAAATTCACGTATTTCGAAAGATGAATGACTAAATTGGTCTAAAATTTTGAAATGAACTAATTCCAAAATTCACTAAAAGTTATAGGACCAAAAACATATTTAACCCAAATCTTAATGTAAGAATAAGAAAATAAATTTTTTCAAGTGAAATTTGAATATTTTATCGTCAAAATTCATATTTTAAAACAGAACAATTGATTATTCAAGTTTTGTTTATAAATATTATCATTTCTTTAAAATGTTTATTTTTTTCTTTCTATGACTTTTTTATAAGATTTTGAGAGATTTATCTTTTTATAAAGATCGGATAAAAAAATCATCGTAAGGATCATGTGGTAAAATAGAATCATTATATTTGATCAGATTTTTTTTATTTGAATAAAGTCATCTTTACTTCTTTTCTTTAATTATTTTTAAAGTTTTGCATGTATGGGTATACAATTATTACGTGTGACTCAATAATGTTCAAGGTGAAACTCTATTCTTTTAAGATTGTTAAGATATGTTCAAATTATTGATCTAAAATTTTTATGTATCGACATTTCATTTTATGTGAATGAAAAACTATTATATTTTTTTAATAAGTAGTACAAGTTAAATGATCTCATTGTAAGGATAATATAGTCACTACAATTGTTTTAGATAGATTTTTTTTATGTTTGTTGATGTTGAATGTTGAAATGAAATGTTTTGAATTAAATGCTTTAATATGATTGGTCAGTGAATTTAAGTCCATATATAAAGTTTAGTCTTATTGGCTCAGTGGGACAACATTTTAGAACTAAATATACTAGTTTTAGCATTTTTTTTGTCTTTTTAATTACTTAATTAGTGGTCTACAAACACTTAATAGATAATGGTTGAAAATTCAGTGGATGAAGTCATATATGGAAATTTAAAACTATTTGACATGTGGGTTTGTTGTACAATTGAATACAACAACTCAAAGTTTAAGAACAAAAAGTAGAGGAAATTGAAATTATCTAGTTCGTACAAAGATATTTTTCGTGGAAAGTATTAAAAATGTGTTTTAAACCGATATAATAGGAGAAACGATATTAGTGAGAGATGTGATGTGAAAAAAAATTAAAGTTCTCGTAAGATTTTTTTTTTTTTTCATTATTGCCATAATTTTATAAATTTAAAAATTGGTTTTTCAAAGTCAAATATAATATGTAAAGATTTCCTCAAACTCTCCACACGTACTTTAAATTCCAAATTCATCACACCAATTAGTTGGAATGTTATATAGGTTCTCGTCTATGATGCACAGATATGATACGTGTATCAGATACGACACGTATCTTATACGTCAATACGTTTATTTTGAAAAAAATAGGATACGATACGTGATAGATACACGGTATATGAATAATGAAAAGTGTGCAATAATTCTTAAAAACATAATAAATAAATGATTGTTATTGCGTAAATCCAAATTAAAACTATATGTACTAAAGTTGCCAACATAAAAAATATAAATTATTGTCATCATATAAGTATCATTACAAGAAAACTTTTAAATAATGACCAATTTTAATAACCAAAAATATGTTAGAGACCAATTTCCTAATTAGAGACAAGTTTAGAAAGCAATTATTTTGGTAGGCAAAACTTTGTTAGCTAATATTAGTGACCAATTTATAAACCAATTATTTTGGTAGTCGAAACCTTAGCTAATGTTAGTGACCAAATTTGAAATCAATTCATAATAAAAACTATTTTAGTTACCAACTTAAAGACCAATTATAATTTTTTGAAACTATTTTAATTGCAAATAATTTTTAGTTTTTAAATTGGTACCTAAATTAGTCACTATATAATGACTAATTATTTTTTGTCACTAAAATTAGTCATTATTAAAATATTTTCTTTAGTGTACTACGACTTTATAAATTAGATATTTTACTGGTATGTATCAATAAAGTATCATAAAGTATCGGATACGAATATGTGACTCAAGTTAAAGTATCGGTGCATCGTAAGTTATCGTCTTTCCAAAACCTCAAAATTGAATAGTGGTGTGTCTGTGTAATCTTCTATTTGTATTATATTTATGGGTTTTTATTTCAATAAATCTGATCTACATGACTAATTACCTTGATTAATTTTATCTAATATTTTAATATATTTTAGCTTTTGTCTTAACTTAATTTTATTTTATTCACGTTAAAGGCGTGATTAATATGATGTTACTTTAGCCAAATATACTTAAGTACATCTCAGTCTATCTGGTTGAGATGTTCCCGAAAATGCATAATACACAAATATTTCTATTTAATTTAAGAAACTAAATTTAGTGTTTAAATTTTTTTTATCCATGTTAAAATATTGATTTTCCTACTTAAAGATAAAAGGAAAGGGAAGTGATGGAGTTTTTAAAGCATAAAAGGACAAAAACATATTAGATAGAACCATATATGAACGAAACGGGTGGAATGCCGACACACAACTGTTGGATTGAAAAAACTTTATAATATAATCTTATTAATAGTAATAACAATCATGTTAATGCTTTAATAATGATATAATAGTTTTGATTCATTCACCCCAAAGAAAACATGTTTAGATTAGAATTTCTATCGATTGTTATTAGGTAAATATGAGTTCGAATAATGTTTAGAAACATTTATTTAAAATATTTTGAATAGTTAGAAATAATCTGAGTTAAAATCTCACATAAGATAAAATAGATAAAATTAAATTTTATATAAGATAAAAGACTTATGAAATATATATATATATATATATATATATATATATATATATATATATATATATATATATGAAATAATATTAGAGATGATAATAATCAAATTACATATGATATCATGTTTTATTTTAAAATATAGAATAAAGTAGTGTCGGGAGCAAGTAGTTGTCTTGTCTCATGAAATTCTGGAGAAAACTAACAATAAATAATACAGTAATGGATGAAAATATATAAACCCTACAAGCTTTCCAAAATTCTTAATAAAACGTTGGCATGACAAGGACACAAACCACAAAGTCACATTATAAGATAGAAAAAGATAATAATTTCACATCTCTATCTTTTCTTCCAACCACTATAATTCAAGAAATTATTATTTTGTTTTATCATTTTATTTATATCCAACAACTATTACATTAATATAATATCTAGCTGTAAGATACATAGCAAAAGATGTTAGAATATATATGTTTCTTCCATAGGGACATGGAAAAAGTTATACTATTTTTTTATATTTTAACAAATGGTAGAATAATTATTTAAAGTGTACATAATTTATTGTTGAAAATATTTATTTAATATTTTTTATTTATATTAATTTTTAGGAATTTTTAGTGTTAGAAAGTTATTATTCACATTTAGAAAATATTTCATATTATGTTATATTTATATACGTAAATATTTATATATATATTTCTTCCATTCTATATATTATGAATAAATAAAATAATAAATTTCTTTATATATCTTTTATATCTCTTCTATTTCAAGAATTTTCTAAATATTTCAAGTATCAAAATTCAAAACCTCATTCCTAGGGACATGTAGAATGGAAGAACATCTTTAACAAATTGCTATTTCGTGATCCATTTTTTTTTATGATAAAAACTATGATTTATGAGTAGTAAAAATATAAACTTAGAAAGACTAGATTTATGAGAAGGTGCAGAGAATGCGATAATCCATTATTCAAATATCCACCATAGCTTAAATCAAAATATATATAAAAAAGAAAAACTTATATAAATTACCTAAATAAAATAAAATAACAATTTCTACCTATAATATATATCTCATATATTTGTATTTCCAAAATTCATAAAAAACTTTATTGCAATAATGGGGAAGTCATGGTAAATGCTTTTTGGTACTGTGATGATGATGTTTCTGAAGTCAGAAAGACGTAAAAATGCTTGTATATACTGAATTTGAGATGAAAAAGTCCCGATAATTTTATCCTTTTTTATAATTTCTCTCACAAATTATACCACTTAAGTAAAAACAAACATTACAAAAAAAATTAAATAATAATTTATTTTAATAAAAAAGAATTATTAAATATTACATTGACCAATTTAGATATTATGTATAAAATAAAAAATTAGTAGTTACTCATAATTATGAATAAAAATTATAATTGATTGCTAAATTTATTTTTAAAAGTTAACTATTAAAATTTTGACTATCAGAAGAATTAATTTATAAATTGATTATTAAATATTAGTCGTCAATGTTTTAACTACGAAGAAAATTATTTTATAAATTAGTCTCTAATTAATTAGATACTAATTTAAAAAATATTTTGATAGTCAAAATTTTAGTAATTAAAATTTAGACCGTGTTTATTGTGATGTTGTTTGAATAGGAAGAGTTGAAGAGATGGATAAAGAGTTTTGAAAGAAAGATTTGTGAGAGTTTGATGTGATGAATTTGATAAATTAAATATATTTTTAAAATTAGTTTATATTAATATATTATAAATGTTTATTATATTAGATTAAAAAATGAATATTTTATCCTTTTTATTATATTATATTATTTTTTATAATATTAATAACATTCTTTGTTATATATATATATATATATATATATATATATATATATATATATATTTTTTTTTTTTTTTTAATTTATAAATAAATTTTAATTATTTTATTTATATATATATATATATTTTT
>Ga0214542_1004456_pt1 | contig 27742 bp, 13 predicted proteins | sample CNSS1metaG_FD_160096 | JGI IMG/M metagenome (GOLD analysis project Ga0214542, IMG submission 160096) | Root nodule microbial communities from cowpea collected in UCLA plant growth center, Los Angeles, California, USA - CNSS1 | ecosystem: Host-associated > Plants > Roots > Nodule | place: USA...
ACTTCATGATCTAATAGAAATCAAAATAAACAATGATAAATAAAATCTAACAAAAAAAAACTTCTATACTAAAAATTTATATATAACAATTACGAATCATAACTGAATGATTAATATTTATATAAAAAACAGTCGATCAAGTATATTTCATAATCTAATAAAAATCGAGATAAACAATTATAAAAAAAACAAAATCTAATAAAAAAACTTTTATAATAGAAATATATATAGTAAAATATATTAATTATATAATCACATAAATTAATGTAATAGACACTACAAGAAAAAATATTTTTAAAGGAAGTTACATTACTCAAGATTAAAACCTTTACTAAGATTTTTATCCGAGGTTTCAATTTTCCCCACTAAACCATTCCTGGAGAATGTTAGTCAGGGTTTTTACGAACCCCAGGAAACACCAATTAATAACGGAGTTTTTTTATCCTCTTGTATTTAACATAAGTTTTAAAATCTCAGTTAAGTTTTGTGGGTTTAAAACCCGGTTAATTACCATGAATTTTGAAACCTCCGTAAAATATCGTGAATTTTGAAACCTCCATAAAATACTACGGGTTTTAGAATCTCCATAAAATAACATAGGTTTCAGAACTCCCATAAAATATCATGGGTTTCAAAACCCCTTAAAATACCATGGGCTTCAAAACCTCCATAAAATACTATAGGTTTCAAAACCTCCATAAAGTACCATAGATTTTTAAATTATTATTATTATATCTTTTTTACTCATTTATCATTTATGTATTCATATATATTTTTTCAATCACAATTATTTACATTTATTCTATTTTTTTAATCTATATTTAATGAAATTATACATAAATAGATATAAACGCATCAAATTGACAAATTATTTATAGATGACTAAATGTATATCAAAGTATAACAAATATACGAATTCAAGTACAATATTAGTCAACAAAAACTATCATGAAGTACTACAATAGTTCTCAAAACATAAAATGATTGAATTAACTTCCACACTATATTGAGAATCTTGAATCAGCAGCACTACAAGGGCCTTTTCTCTTGTTAGTCTGTAGAACAAAAGACAGACACGCACACGAAAAGATACTAGCTAAAAGAATAAGAATGAATGTTGACAACTTAAATCAATGCATATTATTAATTTCTAAATACAAAATTAAAATTAACCTTAGCTTCAATTTCAGCATAATATTGTCCAAGAGCTGTCTGTAGATTTAAAAGTTCTGTATTCTTAGCATCTATTGAGCGCATACAGTCAGCCAACTTCTTGTTCAGGTCATCAATGGTTTCCCTGGATTTGAGAATTTCATTGCTATTTTCCATCTTCAGTTTCTCCTGACTCGCAGTCCCTGTTTTAGAGTTCTCTCAAGATGTGATATTTGAGCCCTTAAATAATTATTGCTATCACGAAGTTCTTCAATTATTTTGCTATCCTCGTCCATCTTTTCGGACTCTTCAGATTCCTAAACAAAATGCTAGATGGTGAACATCTATGAGTGTACCACAGAAATATTAATATGGTGAACATCTTTGAGTGTACCACAGAAACATTACTAATTACGGTTAAAAAAAATAAAGTGAAAAATTAAACCTTTCTAACAAATCCTATGGTGGTCCTCCCATTCTCTGGGTGATTCAAATCCTAACCATAATAAATAACTAGTCAATATGATGCATACAAAATATATCATAAACTAAAAAGTCCGGGTATGTCATTCTCATTTTACCTGTACAATAATACCCATAATTGGTGGCAGCAGGGTAATACGAGTTCTGATCAATAACAAATTCAGGGGCTCCATCATTAAACATGACTTGAAATTGTTCAAAATTTGGGTTTGTCAAATGTGAGTTTAAATCAGTGCCTTCGATCTGAAAATCCAATAGTAGCAATTTATTGTCATACTAACTCGGATAAAAAAAAACAAAAACACACAGAATACAATAATATCACTTCATCAAAGGAAACATAATATGTATTATGTATAACAGATAACACAAAGATTCAACAAAATTATTACCAAATAAGCATCTGCATTTCGAGTTTCAGAAGCATCATACATTTCCATACCAGAACTGCCACCACTGCAAACAGTCAAAACATGAAGTATTAGTAGCAAACAAAATAATCCAAAAAAATACTGAAAATGGCATTAGAAAGAAACCAATGTTAATATTAATTAAACTACACTCGGTACCGGATTAAAATATCTAATGCGTGCAAAGACGATCATCATGCCTTTAAAAATCCAGGATCAATACACTTAATCACAACAAATGTGAATCCCATAACAAATGGACTACAAAGAAATCATGCCCCAAACTGAAATAAAACCATCATACCATGAAAACAGAGACAGATACACACAAACAACCTTGTGAAAAGGAAATATTGATCCCTGACTCCCTATTAATGTTACTGCTCAGATTCTTTTGCCTGACAGTATACACAAGAAGAACCATCGTAAACATTCTATCAGGTTCAGGTCTGAAAAGAAAACCATACCGACTGTTCAAGTGTCAGTGGTTGAGCTTCCTTAACTCCAAACACACACTAAAATATCAGTAACCTGCGTTAAATCACAACTGAATATTGCAACACAACAGACCTATAGTATCTCCCAAAAACTCACCAGGACAAACAGGTTGAAAAGAGATCAATTCCACTACTCGGCACACTAAAAATGCTAAAAGTTAAAGAATATCACTCCTCAATTCTCTACCCATCGTTCACCACTACCGAAAAAAAAAAACACTGCAAAAGCGCAAACCTTGTTAAATGAAAAACAGAACACGGTTTTTGACATTGAAATCGTGAACCAGCTCAGTAACTTATCTAATAAGCAACTAATTTCGCCATAAAAGAAACCCCTTTCCTAAACCTAGATAACAAAAAACCTCACTCCCAAACGAACAATCAAGAACTCACAAAATAAATAAATAAACTTGTCCCAACACTTCGCAATAACACTATTCCCCACTCGACCTCACGCGTTCGAGAAAAACAGCTCCAACAACAGAATATAAGAACTGAAGAATCAATCAACACACACAAAAAAAAAAAAAACATAAAGAAAAAAAGGGTAATCACCTGAAGGGAAAAAAGAAAAAATCAATGCATGGTTGGCACGATACCCCGTCGTATAACGGAATTGGAGAGGCTAAAGAAAGAAGAAGGGAGCTTCTGGAACATTCCGATGACACCCCTACGAAACCCTAACCATCAACAGCAAGAGAAGAAGAAGCCATAGCCTTTGAAAAGGGCGGTTTCGGTGAGAGCAAGAAAGACAAATAAAAAATTAAACAGAGCGAAGTAAAAGAAAAAGAAAAGGAAGAAAGAAAGAAAGAAAGTGTAGCTTTGTAAAATGAAAGGAAAAGAAGGAAGTTCCCACTATGTAAAGATACAAAGGGTTTCGTAATTTAGATTTCATTTTTTATTTTATTATTATAACAATATTTTAATTGGAGGTGTATATTTACTTTTGCACCCCTGGTTTTATCGCGAATCCAAAAATTATATTTAAACATTTGTTTTACCACATCTCCCTTATAATTTATTAAAGCGAAACAAAATTTATATCGATTTAGATTTCAAAAATTAGTATAAAAAGTTGTAGAATAACACTTAATTTCTTAATTGTTGTAATTTCTAATAAATTTCAATTAATAATATTAAAAATCTTTATTGAGATAAATGAATCGAAAACAGTAACATAACTAAAAAAACTTTAATGCTTTAGTAAATTGTGATAGATAACATAGGATATTTTGAAGAAAAAAAATATGTGTCGAAATATATGGTATTCAACATTTATTTTAATAATTGATTGATTACCTGTAATGTCCTCGGTACTGTTCCACCGACAATGATGTCATCGGAGATAAGGGATTAAAATAGAAGAAGAGGAAAACAAGAATTTCTCATTGTATTTTCTATTTAAAAGAATTTTTTTTTCTTCGAATATTGGAAATAGGTCAATGAATAAGTTAGTAAGTTGCTTGACATAGAGGCAGTCTAATTTAAATAATATATATAAAAACAGTTTGTATTGGAAAATACAAGTAGCCATTTTCAAATGATACATTAAAATACATGCAAAGTCAATGAATTGGTTTAGTAATGGAGAATTCTAAAAATTATCTTTCTATTAAAGTTTATACCTTTTTTAATATTCTTTATTGCTTATGCTTCGGGTTTTTTTTTTTTTCTTTTCTCAAATTAAAAAGGCACGGATTGATTTGTTGGTGTAAAAAAGTATACCAACACCTGTTTATGTTTTCTCAAATTCCATGAGATATCATCAGGTTTTGTTTAATCTTCACAAATTTTTTTTTTTTTAAATGTGTGTTTAATTATTTATTGTTTTCATACTGTTTGAGTATCCATATATTCATATTCATATGGTTACTATTTTTTATGCTTTTATTGTCTTTTTTATCCATAAAAACGATGATGCAGATAATTTTTAGTGTTGTATGTACTTACTAATGTATTTAAAATCTCCCATGGAAATTATATATACTGAATATATTTTCATCGTTTAATACACTTATCTTTATATTTTGCTGTGATTTCAATGAGGAAGGTTTGGGCCTTCATGTTTATAAGTTAAAGCAAAACAAAATGTTTGTAAAAAAAAAAGAGTTTAGGCAGTATAATAATATATTTATACATATATATATATATATAACACTAATTATATTTTATATTAAATTAATTTTATAATTAGGATAAAATAAAATAAAAAATTTATTTATTAAAATATTACTTTTAATTTATTATACTCCTTACATTATACACACAAACTTTTATACATTTTCATATTAAATTTACTCAATTCATTACAATTTTTTTTAATCCAAAATCAACCTTATATTCATCTTATTTTCTTCTCATATTTATTGAAATCCATCCTGAGCATAACTCGCCTGGTACACCAACACTTACTGGATTGACTTTACAACTTTTCCGTGCACCATTTAGTGTATTTTTACTTCTTCTTTTTTCCTTTAAACAGATTAAGTCATACACTATATTATTAAATAAAAAATCATTTTATAAATTAAATTTAATATCTAAAATAATTTATATAGTTAATAAAATAATAATAATATTTAATTTATAGATTAAAGTCTAAATTACTATCTAACATTAACATTAACGGAAACATTTTAATGATAATAATACTTTAAACTTTGATAACTGATTTTATAAATCAATTTAAACTTTAATTCAAAAACTAATTATAATTATTAAAATGACCATAGAACCACCAGATATATATATATATATATATATATATATATATATATATATATCCATATAAATTCAAAAGATGTTTCACATGTGTCATGTCTCACTTACGTAGTTAGTCATTATAACAATTTTTACAAGACTACAATGGCTTTTTTAACAAATACTAAAACTATATTAAGACGAAAATAATTAAACAACTTCATTGAGTAATTTCATAAAATATTTAGAGACAAAAAGTGACATTAAACCTATAATTATTTTAATGTGACAACAAATTAAAAAAAAAATAGTAAAAATATCACGGATGTAATCAATTTTTTAAAGTTATTTACCTGTTACTTACAAAAGTATTAATAACTTTACATGTTTTCTTAGGTCTTTCCTTATATGATGTTTGATTCAATGTAATAACATTGTTTGTATGACACTTTTTTTACACGTGACACACAATGTCAGTATTATTAAACATAACAAAACTAATGACATAAATAAAACACAAAAAACAAAATAAAAAAAAAAAAAAACTTATAGGGAACCAAATATAAAGGCATATGAGAACTAAAATTTATTTAAGTGGAAAATTAATTATCAAAGGCTTGTAACTAAACAATTCTAACATTTTAATTTCTATGGTGATATTTTACAGGCGAATCTACGTTTTATTTTAAACTTCGATTTTATTTGATGGGGTTTCTTACGTGTGCATCTTGAACTTTCGTTAATGATTGATGTAAACTTTTCTTTTTAATATGATCGTGATGTTGAAAATTTTAATATTAAATATTATTATTACGTTATTGTGATTTTAATAAAATATTATCAACTAATTTAATGAGTATTGGAAAATGACTTTAAGAAATACATAATAAATCTCATAAAAAATATTACATAATATTACATAAATTCATTTCAAGATGAGTCGTGTAATTCCTACTTTAAAGCGCATTAATTTAAAAGTTAAATAATACATGAAAATGAATATGAAATAAAGATAAAAACATCAAACAAAGAAAACGATTTGGTTCCATTGGGTCAGGTGGGATGAGTTCACCGGATTGAGAGGTTGAGAGAGTAATTCGTCACACCTCTTTTTTGGTAGATCGACCAACCAAACCAATTTTGACATTCCTATTAGGCATTTATTATGAACTTTAACGTATCAGCCATGCTGATACCCCAAAATTCATCAATTATTTATCATCACATTAAAATTTATTATAAAATAAAAATAAAATAAACAAATACAAAGTATGTGGGGACCACATCAATTCCACCTTAAAAATTACATTTCATTAAGCATATGCAAACTATACTTATTATGAAAAAATATACAAATAAATATATAAAGATAGAGTATTGAACCACTTATATTGTTCTTTATGAATTAAGGTTAAATTATCTAACTTATCGGCACAATGATCTCTTCCACAAAAAAACATAAGAAACTTTGAATTGCATATACTCACAAGAATGAATGCAAGCACCGACATTATATCCCTCTAAGACTCCAATGAACCATTCGTTAATAAAAAAAATCATGACACACTAAAGAGTAATCACTCTCCAACCAAAGCCTATAATTCATCATTCTAAGCATGCTCCAATACATAAATAACCCTTGTAAATTCACGATAAATAGAAGTTTATACCTTTAAAAAAGCGGAAAAATTACTCACATATTCACTTCGACTTCATCTAAAAATACCAATACATGAAGTTAAACGAAGACAACCCCTAGTTGCACCATTAGTAGTGTGTGTAGAGCTGTCAAAATGTGTTGGAATCCGTGAGCCAACCCGACCCGCCACGGGTTCGGACCGGGTTGGGTTGAAAAAATTTTATAAATTTTAATACAGGTTGATTTTTGATCCGACTCCCTTAGAACCCTACTCACCCGGGTTGAACCCGTGGTGAGCCGGGTTGGCTCACCGACCCGCAAATAAAGGGTCACGCAACTATTTTTTGTTAAGTTGAACTTTGCATTTTGGTCAAGTTAGGTTATTTTTTTAGCCAACACATAAATAATTTGGTATTTTTTTATTTTAGTTTGTATTTGGATTATAAGCTTATTTAGATTTTAATTATCATTATAATTTAGTTTTGACTGAAAAAAAAAATTAAAAATTGTAGTTTTTTAATTAAGTGAGCTTGTGAGCCAACCCTTTTAACCCACTAACCCATGCTCGACCGGATCAGGTTCAATTTTTTTTGGCTCGCTAATCAGTGAGTCGGGTTGAATTGGTTCACTAAGTGATCAACTCATGGTGGGTCGAGCAGGACCAGGACGGATTACCTGTTTTGACAGCTCTATGTGTGTGTGCGTGCATGGGGTGTGTGTGTTTGTTTGTCTATGTGTGTGTGTGTGTATGTGTGTCTGTATTTGTGTCTATGTTTATTTAATTTATCTTTAGTAATGCACGTCTTGTTCCTCTATTTTATTTAATTTAGTTATGCACTAATCCTGACTATTTATTTTATTTAATCTATCTCCAATTATGCACTGATCCTGTTTATTTATTTTATTTTATTTATCTCCAGTTATAGTTATGAATTGATCATGTTTATTTATTTTACTTGAGTTATTTCCAATTATGTACAGGTCATGTTTATTTATTTTATTTAATTTATCTACAATTATGTACTGGTTTTATTTTTTTATATTATTTGATTTATCTCCAGCTATGCACGGATAAAATAAAATTACATGTACATTTTTTTGTTATTTTATATTCTTTGTGTATAGTTTATACAATGACATAATTTGATAGTCATCATGTTTTATGACCTTTGAAAATGAAATTGTTTAAGAAAGTTAAGTTGGTTTCAATAAGTTGAGATCAAACTAGTGTCAGAGTGTTTATATTTGGATAGTCACAATTTGGTACACTGCGGGATGAAAGGTAGAGACCATGGTAGGATCTAAAGAAGTTTTACCAAGTAGGTGAATATCTGGAAAATTCAGAATAGCGCACTGGACTAAGATATTCATATGCCAAACTTGGGACTATCCGATACCGACTCGGCATCGTCAATGTTAGGTAATGAATACATATATGTTGTATATATATATATATATATATATATATATATATATATCTTTTATGGGCCAATAAATGACTAATATTCTCTAGAAATAAATAATTTTGATCGTACCAGTGTTTTATGAGAAATACTCAACAACCTAATCACTTTCCAAAGTAACTTTTGATGTTCATAATGAATCATCAAAAATGGAATTTGGATCCATATGTCTGGTATAACGAGATATAGTTTTGTGGTTGTAGGTATTTATTTTTCGCCCCCAATGTCTCTATTGTTTGTTTAGTTTATTAAGATTGACATTTAAGGCTTATAAAGACCTCACTCCTTTCATATTTTTCTTTCATATGTACCTGTTGCATTAGTAGAAAGGGAACATGCTCAATGATCGTTGTTCGGAATATTATTGGTGAATCTTCTGAATATTGACTTATGGATAATCTATATTAATGTCTTCAGGAGATATTAAAAATATAGGTAATATTTTATTATGACGTAGAACTCCTAAAATTATACAAATACATATTTTTGTAATATTTCATGAACAATTATAAAAATATAAAATATAAATATATATATATATATATATATATATATATATATATATATATATATATATTACCGTGAGTGTCTTCTCGAAAAAAATCTTATTGTACAAAAAAAAATTAATTCCATCTTTTTATCAAATAATAATTATTTAATATAATAGTCGAGATATCACAATATACATTTTAAAAATATGTACAATTAAATAATTTTTATACAAACAATTGAATTGGTTTAAAAATAATAATTACATAAATCCAAATGTACAACTTTTAAATAATTTTACAATAATTTAAAATAAATAAATTTAAAGTTTGAAAACAATTTTAAATAAAATTCGAGATGTGAAATATAAATTTAAGAAAACTTAAACTTATTAAAAATATTTAATTAGAAAATCAGTTTTAATAAAATATAAACAGGCTATTTTAATACACGAAGGAGACTATTTCATAAGAATTATTTTATTATATTTTAATATAAAACACTCGCGTCGATTTTAATAAAAATATCAATTTTAGTATTTTATTTTTATAATATCCATGTAAAATTGAATTTCATTTTAAATTGGAAAGGGATAAAATGTATACATTAAAAAAATGGAATTTGATTAAATTGAGACAAAATATAAATATATGTTCAAATTGAGATTTAGAAGATGATATCTAATGTGAAGGTGACACATGAAACTGTCACATCACACTATCAATATCATACACAACGTCATAAACACGTGAAAATTTTTTACTTTTTTAAAATAAAAAATAAAAAATTTAAAAAACTAAAAACTGACAAGTAAGATCCCTTTAATGATGATAGTATAGTACTAACAATCATCTTATGCATCAAATTTCTCAAATAAAAACCAAATGAAATGCATAAAAAAATGATAATTAATTTTATTACATCATATTTTAATATTTTTTATTTATTTTAATTGATACTTCAAATTATTATATATTTTTTAAAATATGTAAAATTCATTAATTTCTATACAAGTATTTGAATTGGTTTAAAAATAATAATTATATAAATTCAAATGTAATTTTTTGTTAAACAATTTTAGATAAATTTATAACACTTTAAAATAAATAAATTTAAAATTTGGAAACAATTTTAAATAAAACTCAATGTAAATATATAAATTAAAATAAACTTAATATTATTAAAAATATGTAATAAAAATATTAATATGAATAAAAATATTAATTTTAATAAAAATAAATTTATAATATTTATATAAAAAATTAAATTTGTTCTAATTTGAAAAGGACGAAATTATTAAATTAAAAAAAAAGATTAAATTGAGATAAAAGAGTGGGATTAAATCTATTACATATTAAGAAAAGAAGATACCATCAAAATTATTACATTATCCATATTCTTTTATTGACACGTGTCGTAAAAATTAATTTTTCCGTCATTTTAAAATTCTGATATAAAAGGACCTAGGTTCAAATCCTACAAAAATCATTTTATTTTTACTTTTTCATTTATTTATGATTTCAACTATAATATTAATTATAAGTAATATTATTATTTATAATACTTTTATAAGTATTAATATTAGAATTTTTATGAATATTATTTATAGTGATAATAGTAAAATTATAACCACTATTATATATTATTAATATTATTAATAGTAAAGTTATTACTGTTATTATTAATATTAATATATAATATATTAATTTTTTTATTATATATTATTGATATGAGAAAAGAAGTATTAGAAATATTATTATTATTATCATTATTATTATTAAGAATAATAATTATTATTATCATTAATAAGAACTATAATTATTATATTATTATTATAATTACTACCATGTCTAATTTAAAAAATTGATATTTTAAAAATATTATATTATTAATCCCATAATTATTATTTTTAATATTATTTTTATTATCTATAATTGTTATTATTATTATTATTATCATTATTATTATATATTATAACTATTTTATTTTAATATTATTACTATTATTAATTATCACTATTATTAATAATAATAGTTATTATTATTATCGTTAATAAGAATTATAACTAATAACTATAATTATTATATTATTATTATTATCATATTTCAAAAATATTATATTATTAACCACTATAATAATAATAATAATTATTATTATTATTATTAATATTACTTTTATCGTTCGTAATTATTATTATTATTATTAAAATATAATTGTTTTTATTATCCATAAGAAATATAATTATTATAATATTTACTATTATTATTTCTATTATTTCTATTATTATGGTTAGTTTCATATTTTATTTTCACTTATTAGGTAAGAATAATGTTTCAATTACTTGCCATTTTTATTTGTTTTGTTATTTATTTATCTTTACATCTAAATAATTATTTTAATTCAAACAAAGAGTTACATAAATTAATAAAATAATAAAACTAAAAAATATTTTTTTTATTATAATTAATTATTTAAATTTAAAATATAATAATTAATTGGTTAAAATTGAAAAAATAAAAGAGGGATATCAAAGATGTTTATCTCTTTATATATGTAGTTATATTATTATTATTATTATTAGCGTAAACACAGGCGCTATATGCATTTTTTAGATATGCGTGATATTATATTATTAGATGATAATATTGTAATATTATTAAGTTAATATATAAACTAAAATATATAGATGAAATAATAACCATTGATAGATAAAGAAGAAAAAAAGAAACAATGATAGCCGATTTTATAAAAAAATTGTAAAAGTAACGGTTATTTTTTAAAAATTTAATAAATTATTATATTTGAAGGATAAAATTGGTATTTTATAATGTTGACACAAAAAGGATAATCCACTTTATTATTGTTATAGATTATTATTATTATTATTATTATTATTATTATTATTATTATTATTATTATTATTATTATTATTATTATCACTACGCGATATTGTTGTAATGATATTATTATTATTATTATTATCAGTATTATTATGGTTAGACATTTTATTTTTATTTATTACGAGATCATATCTCAATTACTTACATTTTTTATTTGTTTTATTGTTTATTTTATCTCTATATTAGTAAAATTATAAAACTGACAACTAAATTTTTATTATGAATCATTATTTAAATTTAACAAATTATAATTAACAGGATAAAATTGTAAAATAGGAAAAGAATACAAAAAAATGTGTATCTTTTATATATTTAGTTGTTGTATTGTTATTATTATTAATATAATAGTATTATAATTATTATAGTTAGAAACACATTTTAATTTTATTTACTATAAGATTATATTTAAATTAGTTGTCATTTTTATTTGTTTTGTTATTGATGTATATCTTTATATATAATTATAGATTATATTATCGTTAAAATTAACCTTAATATAACATTGACATTAATATTTATAACATAAACATTATTATTATTATTATCATTAGTTTGTATTATTGGTATCATTATTATTTTTATTATTATTATTACTATTCATAGTGGTGTTATTAATATAAGTTTTTTTTTAATTATAAAAGCGTTGTTATACTAAATAATTTTGCTAAATAGATTTTTAATCTTTTAAAGTTTTTAAAATTTCTAATAATATTATTATTATTATTATTAATGGTTAAATAAATATAATAACAATTATATTATTATTTTTCAAAGATTTGAAATAAAACAAAAAACAAAAAGAAACGTGTACACGCTCGGGTCTAGGGATGGCAACAAGATGGGGTAAAGACGGGTTTCACTATCCCATACCCATCCCCATAAAAAACATCCATCCTTATACCCGAGGTATCAAACTTTTGTCTCATTCTCATCCCCATCCCCATCCCCATCCCCATCCTCATCCCCATCCCCACAGGGTAACGGGTATATACTTGTACCCATACCCATACCAGTTTTCTTACTGTTTTAATATTAATTAATTAATTTTTTATAAAATAATAAAAAATGAGGACATAGGAAACATAATATTATTAAATATTCCATATTAAGAGGAGGGTTGTTTCTCCGATATAAATATTTATAAAAAAATTATGTTATAATTGTATATATTTCAAATTAGAAAACCAAATAAAATTTCATAAGAATCAAAACTTATGTTAAATTTGCAAACATAATGAATTGTAGCTGATAAAATTTAATTTGTTTAAAAAAATATAAAAGAAAACAGATATTCATATTAAAATATGTTAAATGTATCTTTACTTCAATTTTACTTTTTAAATTACAATGAATCTCTTCTTTATATACTAGTAAAAGTTATAATAAAGCACTTGACCCAAATAATGTAAAAAACAAATATTAAACTAATAATAATAAAGTGTTAAAATTTATTTATACAATTATAGTGACAAAATCAAAGTATGATAATGAGTTAAAAAATATAAGATAATTATATAAAATATATCAAAGTAGTATTTTACATTATGAAAATAAAAATATTAAAAAATTATCAAATGTGCGTCTTAGAAACAATTTGAGAGACCATTGAATGAAATCACACGGAGGAAAACAACTACATAATCAAGGTATGTTAAAATGAAAAATACTTTTGAGATCTAAGAAAACTTTTTAAATATCAACATAACTAATGGTTTAGAAATAACGAAAATTATTTTAGCGAAACAAAATATTTCTTCAAATGAAATAATAATAGAGTAAAAATGATAATTTTTTTATATTACTTAGTATTTTGACAGGTATAAGGGCCGGGACAACTATATAATCAAGGGTATGTTAAAATGAAAAATACTTTAGAGATCTAAGAAAACTTTTTAAATATCAACATAACTAATGATTTAGAAATAACGAAAATTATTTTAGCGAAACAAAATATTTCTTCAAATGAAATAATAATAGAGTAAAAATGATAATTTTTTTTTATATTAAGTAGTATTTTGACGAGTATGAGGACGGGACAAATATGTACATCCCCATATCCATACCATACCCGGTCAATGTTGGGATTCCTCGTCAAAACTGGTACGGGCGCGAGTTTATTTATCATTCCTACTTGGGTCACAAACTATTATAATAATTATTTCGTAAAATCAATTAACTGCACTATATTTGATATCAATTTTATTTATTATACTTAAAACTGAAATTATTATTACATCATTTAGATTTAGTACTTACTACTTCGTTACTTTAATAACAACAGTTACAACAATATAACATAATTGTCATGATATTTCATTACATAATATTTTACTATTTAATATACAAAATAAAAAACATACAACTTGTGAGTACGCACGAGTCAGTCTCATAGTTGTTACAAAAAAGAAATACAGGGGGGTCAAATTGAAACGTAGACAATGACATCTTGCATGAGAGTGACATATGGCACTCTCATATCAAAATGTCTCGGTCATGTAGCAATGTGTTAGATGTTAGTTTGACACGTAACAATAATATTTTATAACTCTGAATTTTTTTCATTAAAATAAAGCATTATTTTGATTTGATTTAAATAAACTTCTAAGCCATTTAAAATTGATCGAACGGGGATTGCTACCTACACTTTTTAAATCTTTAATATTTAATATGTTAATTTATCCATGAAACTAAAGATAGCTTTCATGTTTGTAAATTAATAGCATTCGCGTGTAATCACAATAAAATATTTACCAATATATAAACGCATCAGAATTATTGTAGTCCAAAATTGGCGAATTTTGAGTGGAACAATTTAATACCTACTAATTTTAAAGTTATAAAAAACACTTATCCTTTTATTTTCAAAACTTATTTACATTACATCATAATTGGATATTAGGATTAATTATGTTTTTAATCCTCAAACTTTGATCCAATTAAAATTCATCCATGTCTAAAATTTCGATACATTTTAATTCTTAAATTTAGAAAATCGATGAATATAATTCTTTTAACCCAATTATGTTAATTTTTTTGACTGTCAAACGCTCTTCATATTAGTATTAAATTTTTTTACACTATTTGACACATTCTTAGTTCAATATCTACATTCTTGATTCAATATCTATTAAAAATATGTTCGATACCTAAAAAAAATTAATATATTTGAATTAAAAGAATTATATTCATTCATTTTTAAAATTTAGAATCCAAGATATATTAAAATTTCAAACAGAAGCAAATTTTAATTTTAGATCAAAGTTTAGAGACTAAATAAGTACTTCACCCTTGCAGATTAATTTGAAATTTTAGAAGATCCAATTCCTTTGACACAACAATCATCAAAGTGCATAAATCATTAACCAATCAAACCTAGACAATTGTTCACAGGTATACATTTTCGCTGCTCCCAAGTGCTGCCTCAACTCTCATGAAACCCCAGACTGTAAATGAAAACTAGCTCCACTTCCCAATTAAAAGAATAATTACACAATACTAATCAACCAAAGAATAGCAACTAAATATTTCAAGAAAAACCCTTTCCCAAAATTGAAAAAAATAAATATTTCCTTTGTACACACGTTTAAATTTAAATAAACCCCCCGACTTTTTGTAAATTAAAATATCCATTTACACACAACGTAAACAAACCTTGACTATCTGTATTGATTGAAGTAAGAATTGTACACGGGGAAGGCATTCAGAAAATTAACAACGAGCTCCGACGGCAAAACCAGTCCTCGTATGAGCACATGATGGTACTGGCCTATCAGGGATGATAATACCATTTGTTCATCAATGTCCATTAATTGACCTGTATTCGGATCATGATAACAGATTAAAAATAAGATAATACCGTGCCCAGCCAGAGCGGATATATTCGGGTTGGTTCAGGGTGATACCCATGGGTATAGCGATATTTCCCCATGAGATTTGTGAACCTAATTTCTGAGAACGATATTCATGAATAAAATGTTCTTGACCACTGGTGATGAAACCGCCTAAAAACTCTAGATTAATTATAATGATGCAATGACCAACTTAGAAGTTTCCTTTTTATGTGGGCGATGCAAGTTTAATAATAAGGAGATTAAGCACATATTCTCATATGCATATACAGAAAAAGGATTACCTATTTCCAGCTCCAGTTCCTGGTCTTCATCGTCCCCCTCTTCAATAGCTGAACCATTTTCCAATGCCTCAGCAGCTTTAGCATACCTTTTAAGAAATTCTTCTTCTGTTTCTTCATATTCCTCGGTCCCAGAGTCCTATTGAAACAAACAAACAAACCAACCAAAAAGAGAAAATGAGGAAGAGAACATGTTAATCACATGAGGGAAAAAAGAGATGCATATTGATATGCTATGAAGTACAAATAATACTAAAAAAATAAGAAATATGAGGAGTGCTAGCAACGTACTATCCTATATTAGGAAAACTTTTATTGAAAACTACAAAATCTTGTGAGGTTCATTAAATATGGAGTGACCCACACAATTTTGTGCTTTCTACAAATTTTAAATACCAAGAGTGTGATGAAAAACGTATGTTAGATAATGTATTGCTAGCATTTTCTCGTGTGAAAGCACTCCAAACATCAACCTCATCATAATCATCATTGTCAGTGTCATCATCCTCATCCTCATCCTCCTCATTGTCACTGTCATCTTCAGCATCATCGGATCCATGTTCATCTTTCCCATCACGTGCTTCTTTCAATCTTATGGATACCTCCAACAATGAAGTAAAGCAACTCTGAATTTCATCACCTGACTTCCCTTGTTTGAGAAGTTGCTCAATCAATCGGGCCAATGTCATCACTAAATTTCACCAAGAAAGAAATTAACAAAACTTTGTTAAAAAAACAGTTTCAACTTTTTGACTTTGTTTCTTTGACTGTTAGAACTTATAACTCAGATAAACAGTAACCTTAAACAATATATTCAATAATGAGTAAAAAGCACAAGTACAATCAAGAACCATGCAGGTTTTCGCGTGATTAGTAAGATTTCGCTTTACAACTACCACCACTTCGAGTTCCAGCACAAACAATAGAATGGCATTGTGCTATATTGCTTAAAACAATCTTAGAAGGTAAATAATGAATAAAGCATGTAATAATATAGACAATTAAATAAATAAATAGGCCAGATAGACAATTACTTAGAAACAGGAAAACAAAATATTATTTAAATTAAGTAATGATTGAAAGGAACTATTTACCAGTTAACTTCATCTCAGATTCAGCCGTCAGACCAGGCTCAGAAGATGTGTTGCATATATGGGACAGAGCAGAAGCCCATATTCTGATGCCTCCACGTTTACCCTTTTCTAGGATACTTTCTACAATATCAGGATAACACAAATAACATGAAGATATCGCAAGCAATAAGGGCTTCCAAATAGCACCGGTCGTGCTTTGAACCTCTATGAGCCTAGAGATGGTTGCTTGACTAAAAGCAACAGCTAATGACTGTCTTACACCTTCTGTTTCAGGTGAGTAGGTTGGACAATGTAGTAATATATGGACACATGAACAAGCTCGAAAAGTTGCAGAAGGATATTGCTTAATTGCCTCGCTGATGAAAGCTCCAATGCCTTCTATAATTGAACGTTCAGGAACAGGTGGAGCTGGAGGGGGTGGCATATCTTTTACAACAAAGTTGTTCAGCCTATATCTACGATCTATATTTACAATTTCCTTAATCACCTCAAAAATTGATAAATCCTCTGATTCCTCCCATGCATGCCACTCCGCAATCATTTCAGCCCAAACTGACACCAGCTCTGATACTTTGAGCTCTTGAATCATGTGATTTCCATCAACAGATAGCAACACAGACTGTAGCAAAGTTGACAAATTTTCTATGCATGATGAGGGGGGAGCTTGCTGGTCTTGTTGATCCTTGTCAAATTCAGGAAAAGGTGAAAAAACTTTTAAAAAGACAATACATATTAAAAGGGTTAAATATTGTAAACAATACAATATTCATTTTGTCACTAATAATAATAATTGTCGTTTTAAATTCAATCCAGCAGTTGTGGAAATGTGTCAAATGTAGTCCTTATCCTTCACAAAACATCTCCCCTTTCAGATTACTCATTTGGGGAAATAAGGAAACATAACACTGTCATGACTGAGGAACCAAAATAAACAATTTATTTTGAGGAACAAAATGCATTCTCGTGACTAAAAACATATTTAATCACATTTTAATGTAATGCAAAAGACATAAGGAAAGTAAATTATTATCTGATAGACAAACCATAAAGCAAGGAGCGGGACCGATCAGCACAAGTGTATAAGAATATATATACTCCAAAGAATAATAGTAATAAAAAATTCTTAGAAGAGGTGCGTCAGACAGATTATCATTGTTATCACCGAAAACATTTGAGACGAAAAGAAAAAAATACAATGTCACAAGATAGATCATCACAAATCAGAGTTTCATCAAGCACATTCAAATTCTCTTTTTCTCTTTCCCTTGGGCACATAAAGTAAAGAAAATCAAAGTTCAATTTAAAAGGAACTCAAGCTAACCAGTGTGCATAGAGGGGCAAGCCAAGCCTGCTGCAAGAGTGCAGCAAAAGCTCTAGCAATGGTCACGTGATCCGCAGTCCATTTATCACGAGACTCATCCGAATCAGATTCTTCAGGCCTCGAATTTTCCCAAGTCTGACCCATAACTGCCAGAGCACCAATTGCACTTTCAACCACCTATTGTACATACATAAACACATAAAAAGTAGCACATGTATAGCCTAACAACTCAAAATCAAAGCAAGAAAAGAATATGCCCCCCTCAAACAAAGCAACTAAGGAAAAAAAAACTCAGCATATCAAGGCAAACACGTCACTGTACACACAAAAAATGTATTCAATGTTATCCTGGAAGAAAATATTATATTGGGTAAAACAGATCAAGGCACGAGTGGCTATATAGAAACAATCTACAGCATACAAACAGGAGAAAGGTTTCAATTATGCACATAACAGTGTAAGCAGGTCTTCAATTTCATCCAACTCAAATCATTAACCTTCCAATCCTGAAAACCATGTGGATTCTTGTGAAGAAATTTCAACAAACATTCAAACATCCAGATTTAATGTTATTATGTATTAGAATTGTCTGGTAAAGCAAATAGAAGTGATTTTTTAACCAATAAATACGTAAGAAAGATCAACATACTTGAGGCCAAGGCTCCGCATTGACAGTTAACCATTTTGAGACTGAACCCACTATTGAGGAGACAATATGTGGAATATGGACCGCAACTTTTTCATCTCCAGCTTCCATAATAGAACTGAGAAGCTGAAATAAGATGGAACACTCGCTCTCGCTCTCAATCTCATCCTTTGCAATGCTACCGACTATTACTTGGAGAAGGGGTAGAAAGTCAGGGGGCATGTAGTCATTCTGAAAAAGAAGACAGGAACAGAAAACAATGAGAGAAAAGTGTAAGAACAAAACAAATCAGGGAACTAAATGCTCACATCAAGTAGTGTGGAAATTGCCCCAGCAGCAGAAACCCGCACTGGATAGCAAGAAGGTTCCTGCCTATCCGGCATGACCAATGCCATAAGCAACTGAGAATATACATCAGTACACATCTCCTGAAAACAGACAAACCAACTTGGGATCAACTATGTCTTGAAAGTAATTTGTCATTACAGTAACATGAAAGCATAATGATAAGCAATTTGAATCTAATGCTTCTTTGAGTCATGAAAGATTAATTGACATTTTGTCTTACTTCTGGCAGACAGGAGCCTAGTTCTCCAAGTATCCAATTTGCACTGGCAACAAGGTATGGTATGGACACAGCTACAGTGTACAGAGGTAAAATCCGTGTTCGTACAAGGGTTGTTACAAATTCAGGTTCTTGCTCCCTCAAAAACTGTAAAATTATAGAATTTAAAACTACTTTTTGTAAATTATCATAGAAAAAATGATAAATAGTTGAACAAAAGAAGAAATGTCCTCACATCTTGCAGGCCACCATATGCCATAAGAACACCAAAGTAACTGCCATAGACGTAACAAGAAAATGTACAAAAAGTCATAAAGAAAGGAAATTAACCTATTATAGAGTAAGGATATCTACACAACAAATAAACTTGCCCTCTTTAATCAAGATTAAAGTTCTATTGAAAAAAGAAGCGAAAGGCATTATAAAAACAAAAAATGTACATAGCATTTGTATAAATTCATGATAGCTGCAAACACAATTCTTTAGTCTCATGTTTGACTAAATTGACTTGATTTGTGAAAATAACTTTTTATTTGGCATCTTTTTGAGGGTTCTTTTGAAAGCAATTATTTCTTCAACAGAGGTGCATCAAACAAGAACCAAGTTCAGCTATATCCTTTCGAGACTGATTCAAAATGAAAGCACATACATACTCATACTGCTAATTATATTATAGCAATGTCAATAGAATAGACTTCCAAAAACACACTACAAATTAACAGAGTATTTATTAATATAGATGAGGTCATCGATCTTACAAATATAATTTGAATTTACTTAATTGGGGAAACATGCATAAAACTCACTTATTCAGTATTTTCTGAGACAAATCGGAAGCAGAAGGAATGGGAAACTTGGACAAAAATGGAAGCACCAATAACTCTCCCATAGAGCGGCGTTGATTGCTTTTTTTGTTCTTTTGACCTTTTTTACGCTTGGATGAAGCTGATAAACTGTCAGTGGCAGTCTCCATTGGTGGACCCTGCAGACATTAATGACAAAAATGAACAATGGTAATAACTAAGCCATAGATTAATCAATCTTTGTTGAGCAGTAACCTTTGACATCGAAATAACACCAAGTAAGTTTACTGCACTTTTTCTGGCTGTGAATAAATCCTCTCTCCATCCACAAATTTCATCCTAATATAAGTTCAGGTCAGATATATCTAAACATTAAGGAAAAAAAAAGAGAAACAAAGATCAATTCTCATACTATATCTGAAGGAAGATTCTTCCGTATATACTCATCTGGGTCTTCTTCCCACTCTGACATGTCCTACTCATCAACATTTCCATAAGCAATTAATAAGAAAAAATATATAATAAGCAGTTTTTGACTGATTTATTCCACTTAAGCAAAAACACTATCCATGTTACTTTTGTTTAAATAAATTCTGACCTTCTCATTCAATACTAATGCTGGAAATATTGCAGATTCCAATAGAGTTGTAAAATGTGGAGAAACTAAACGCCATCCCTGCATAAAATTACATGGAAGCCCATCAAAGATGAGTATTTTGAAGAATATGGTCACTAAAAAATTCACGTTTTTTAGCATTCTAACAATTGAAACAAGAAAAAATAAAGCATAAAACCACCTACCGGCCCCGTCTCTAATATATTTGAAATTACATCAAAACCTAGGGACATAAGCCTCTCAGACAGGAAAGGAAGTCGCTGCAAGAGGAACATAACAGTTCAAATTTTGGAATGCCCAATACGAGGAACTATAACAATAAATATCAAGGTAAGACAAGTCCAGAATCAAGTTAAAGATAAATAAAGACTTTGAAGCAGTTTGGAAAATAAATCCAATGCTGAGAATACAACGGTTTCAGGAACAGCACTGTTAAGTATTTTAGAATTCTGGCCAACGAAGAGCTAAATTATAAATCATAACCATGTTCAGACCAACTAACTAGTCATTAAGCACGAGAAATAATGAAAATATCTTACACTCGTATTTTTGCTAAACTTGACTATGTTTAAAACACAGTTAATAATTTCTGGCATCAACCTGAAAATGAGGAGCATATGATTCAATATACAATAGCAAAAAAACTTATATTCAATTTAAAAACACTTTATGAACCACATTACTTATCAGAATGCTTCCTGTGCCGGGTGACAAGGGCAGAGAAAATAAGCAGACTTCTCTTTCCGGTCTTCAATCTGGTCAAATATTCATCCTCTTGATTGACTGCACCATCAAAGCTCAGAGAACTCAAAATGCTCATTAGGTCCCGACAAAATGAAGGTAACAGAGGAGCCAATGTTGATGGCATGTAGGACTTCATCTACAAATAAAAATGTCATGTAAAAAGAAAAGGAAACATCAATTTAAAAGGGATATAAAGTAGCAGTAGAATAACAGAATAAAGCATGTTAAGTACAGGTAAAAAAATTAAGTCTGAATCTTGGACAAAATAAAAACTGGTAAAACAGAAAATAATGTGCAACACTTTCTGAAATTTTCCTTTTCACTGAAAGAACCAAATTCTCTTGAACAAATTCACTGCAACACTATCTCTCTTACACACTTCAATTTTCATTATAAATAAGAGACATGAAGACCTACAGCAAGAACTTTTCATCCAAAATTTTGTCAGAATATAGTATAATATAATGTGCTTTCAACAAAACTACACCCCAATACTAACAATAGTCAAATTGAGATAAATTACCACAGGACGCCACAAATTCCACTTGAAGCTGACAAGTCAAAAACTCAGCATCTAAGTCCAACTTTTAGAAGTGCAGTACACTTATCAGACTTTAATAGCAAAGTTACACAACAAGTGTACAGGCATCACAATCAATATTGAAGCTGAAGAATGCCATTTAGATAATAACATCCTTTAAAAGTTTTAGCTCCACCATGATTGAATATTTTCACATTAATGCAGAAAATAACTAATGTGTAGACTTTTGTATGTCTATACTTACTGCAAAATGTAGGCATTTGCATATAGTGAGAAGAACTTTCTCAGTTTCTTTTTCTGCTCTGGCATGGGTTGCTAAAGCCTGATCCAAGCATCATTAAATCACTCAGAAGTGAAACTCGTGCCAAAAGGATAGAAACACAAATAAGAAGAAGACAACACCTTTTCAACAAATTGATGGAAAACAGCAAGCAAAGGCACAAGAACTTCTTTAGATATAAGCTCCAACTGTGGCGGTACTGGCTCCTTAGCTACTTTAGGATTCAAAAAATACTGCAAGATGAAGAAGTGAATCTAACATGAGACGAAGCAACCAAAAGTCCACCAATTATCTTCTACATTTAATGGTTAAAAGTTTGTATTTCCATAAGTCATTCAACATGCATCACATTACATACAAAGTTATACAAAAACAAAAGAGAGCTAAAGTGTTATTATAGAAAGAAGTACAATCCTAGAGTTCAGAATGTGGCTAACCAGGACACAAATGCACATGAGAAAAAAAAAAATCTTTCTAACAATAAAGACATGTTAAAAATAAAATGTTTCAGAGAACAAAACTGGCAAAGATTCCGAATGAACTTAAGACCACATAAACCAGGGCAAAAAATCAATAAAGAAGCACATGTAAATTCGTAGAATGCAAGACACAAGTCGGTGACAAGTTCTTTTCCATCCTTTACACATCAACTCAACCAGTAGAAAGAAATTTGAAACAAGTTATCAATAAACGGCATTCCTTTCATACAGAATAACAATACGACAAATTACAACAAATAACAGAAAATTCAAATACTCATAATAACCACATACTTTAAAATTTGAATACCTGGAAAGGTCTAATAAGAGCATGGAGAACAATAAGTGCATTTACAGTATTCCATTTAGTGTTTGAACCGTTGATAAGATGACTATTCTGAATAGCAGCCTGCAAATTAGGCACAAGCTCGGGCCACAAATTATGCTTAACAAAATCAGCTGCCACAATGGGACGGAACTGCAGCCACAGAATCACTCATCAGTAAAATATGTATGTATATACATAAAGTACCCACACACACATATACAGGTAATATAAACAGAACACATTTCAAAAGCAGTAAAGAGCGAAAATGACTATAGTCATACCACTTCAACTAGAATCTTGAGAACGGATAACTCGACTTGAAGCAACACCTGCATCAGCTGTTCCTTAAACTCCTTGCTCACGTTCGAAGGCTTTTCGCCGGAGCTACTGACGTTACGTCGAGTGAGATTCTTGAGGTAGGTAGCAGCGGCAATTTTCTGGCCTTGATTTCCTGCTCCTGTTAGCAAAAACACGAAACGAGAACCATCACGATTGCTTTGTCTCCAGAAAGAGTAGTTGAATAGGGAAATGAAATTAATACCAGTGGAGAGGGTGAGGAGGTGGAAAGGGAATTGCGGATTGACGGAGAGGCGGTCGAGCAAGTCGGTGGCGGCGCGGACGGCGTCGGCGTCGGGGCTGAGGGTGCTGTTGAGCAAGTGAGCGATCTGAGTAAGGTCCTCCGCCATGGTCAATGCAGCTGAGGGGCCTTCGCAGTTGTTGAACGGAAACCCTAGTTTTGCGCACCAGCTCTTGCATATTGGCGGGAATGTGTCTACTTTTTATACGGCAGATTCCGCCTTTTCGAGATAAGAGAAAACAAAAAGAATGTTATTTACTCTTCAAAATCAGGAAAGAAAGACTCGAAAAATTCTAAAAAATTTGGAGATGCGGGGGATCGAACCCCGTGCCTCTCGCATGCAAAGCGAGCGCTCTACCATTTGAGCTACATCCCCATGTTTGTATATTTATAAAATAATATATTAATACTATAGGGCGGTTACACATCTTAGGTCCCAAATTTTCTTTATCGAATTAATAAATTTGCAGCTCTAGGCCTGTTCTGTTTCTGTGTGCCAATATTAGTACTCGTTTCACATTGTTTATCATCTGAAAATAAACTTCACCTCTCATATTTATTTAGATAGGTTTTCTTCTTTTATATAAGTGGCAGAAGCTTTTGCAGTGCACAAGCACAGTATAATAATTGAACAACCACGCATTCCGATGGAGCCAGATGACTATTCACAGATAACCTAGCGAAACTGCTTCACTTTTTGATCATTTTTTTCAACGTGTGGATCCCAGTCACCAGCCTGTGTCCAACGTTCAAAAAGCCATTCAAACTTACTCGAGTAAATTACGGTCATTTGTACACTTTTTTCTGTAAGAAATCAGCATTCCAAAGTCACTACCCTTTTCTCCTTCCTCCAATCAAATCCAAACACTTTCTACCATTGCTACCTTCTGAGTTCTAACATGCAGATGAAGATTTTCTTCAAGCTTCTTATGCTAACATTACAAGTCATTCCCACGTTCACACTCTCCTCCCCTTGCAAAACCTCGTGTGGCAGCATTCCCATAAACTACCCCTTTGGCCTAGAAGATGGGTGCGGTGCACCCCAGTTCAGACACATGCTAAACTGCAGCACTGACTTGTTCTTTCAAACCCCTTCAGGCTCTTACAAAGTCCAATCCATCGACTATGAAAAAAACTCCATGGTAGTCTACGATCCTGCAATGTCCACCTGCTCCATTCTCCAACCTCACCACGACTTCCAAATGACCGATATTCAATCCGCCATAATCCCTCCATCACAGGACACGGTTTTCGTGCTGCTAAACTGCTCCATAGACTCTCCTGTTCTCAACCATTACAAGTACCTCTGCTTCAACTTCGCTGGCCACACCTGCGACGAGCTTTATGGCGCGTGCAATGCCTTCAGGGTCTTCCATTTGTTGACCAACAGTTCCCCACCCTGCTGTTTCACCACTTATGGCACTGTGAAGTTCATGTCCATGAACATATTAGACTGCACGCACTACACAAGTGTGATTAACACCGAAAATTTGAATGGTGTTGGCCCTTTGGACTGGGTTTATGGGATCAAGCTTTCTTTCAGTGTCCCAGACACTGGATGTGAAAGCTGCAAAAAATCTGGTGGCACGTGTGGCTTTGATACTGATACAGAAGGCTTGCTATGTCTCTGCTCGAGTTTTGCTAATTCAACAAGGCAATGCGGTAAGAAACTTTGGATGTTTGAATCATTTTGAACTTGCATATTCTATACTAGGTTTTATTTATTCTTTAGATAAAAATATGAAGAATAATTATAAAAATAAAAATAAAAAAACTATTTTTATACTGACTATGAAGTCTTTGTTTTCTGTTTTGCATCTTAGCCCCCGGAAACATGATATCGAAAGGACAGAGCAATGATGTTCTTTGGAGACACTACCTACTAGTTTTGCTTGTTATGGCTTATTTTCAGAAGAGTGTTGTTAGGCTTGTTTGAGACTTTAGTTTTAATTGTTTTCCACTCTTTTGTTAGAGGGCATAGGGAATTTGTGTAGTTGTGTTTACATTGACAGAGTGTGGTTATTCTCAAGTTATTATTATTCTCAAAATTCTGAAAAATGGCTTACCGAAACAGAAGAGATGCATTGCGTTGTTTAGTGAGGGAACACAGTATCTAGGAATGGGAATGGAAAAAATATGTTGGGTGTTGGTCAATTATGAGGATATATGTTTTGTTATTAGCGAAAATGCTTGGGGAATTTTGTATCCTATATAATTGCAATTGTAAATGAGTTCAAAATGACTTTGAGGTGAAGTATTACACTCCTAAAAGTGAGTTGAACCAAGCTATTCACACACGTAGGATTAACATTATACAATGCTTTCTTATGTTGATTGGTTTTTTGTTGTAGGCAAATTTGTCTTCGATATTACGAAATTTGACAAATTTTTAAAAAATTACGAAAATAAACAAATCGTGTTGTCCTCACACATTTTTTAAAAGAAAAATTGTGCAACCTTCTCACGTTTTTCTTTAAATCCGATTAAGAAATCGTGTAGGTGTCACACGTTTTTATGAGTTGAAATTGTGTGGGGGTTAACGATTTCAAATTGTAATCGATTACAAAGTGTTCATAATCAATTACGGAGATTGATTAAGGGGGTGCACAAATTCAGAAGAAAAAAAGTGTGGGGTGGACATTTTCTTTATCAGAAAACGTGTGGGGGTGTGACATTTTCAACTATTTCTAATTGCATCCCCCATTTTCCCTTCCAAAATCCTCTAACAACTTCATTTGTACATGAACAACACATGTGCACTATTGGTCAAGCTATACATGTTCTAATCTTATACCAGATTCTCAAACCATGCATAAGGCTTTTGATCAACCATTCACTACAAGTATCCATAATGAAATGGATCATCCAAATCCAGATAAACCCAAAAAATGTTCTTATATTAAAGGTCATCATAGGGGTCCTAATCATTTCGATATGGACATTGGGCATTGCCCCTATGATGACTTTTAGTACAATAGTAAGAACATTATTTTGGTTTATATGGATTCATTTCGTTATGTATTCTTGTAATGAATGGTTGTCCGGAAACCTTACGTCTGGTTTGAAGGTCTGGTATAAGATTAAGATCTGTATAGCTTGACCAATAGTGCACATGTATTGTTCATGTGCCACAAATGAAGTTGTTGGATAGCTTTTAGAAGGGAAGACATTGCGATATAAAATGCTTATCATATGTTTTTATAATAAATAACTTCGTTTTGTTCTACCCATCTTCGTTTTTATTACCAGGTTTAAATTTTATAAGGTTAAAATACTTCCTTGGTCCATGTTTTTGTTGAAAAATCTCAAATAGGTCCTAAGATTTTTTTAGTCTCGATTAGGTCCATATTTTTTAAAATGTGTAACAATTAGGTCCATTTCGTTAATATAAAGTTAACGATGTTAAAGATGTGCCACGTGTCAGCTCCACATTTTTTTGAATTTTTTGAATTTTTTTAGAATTTTTTTGAATTTCTTTTTGAATTTTTTAATTTTTTTTTTGAAAATTATTCATGACACGTGTCACGTCAATATTGTGTTACATGTCAAGTCAGTAAGGTGACACATGTCAATTCATTGTCTCAATCTCAATTTGGTCCATATATTTGTTATTTTTATTGCATTTCAGTCCATTTTTTAATTTTTTTTAAATATATTTATTTTAACTTTTTACAAAATTGTTTTAAAATTTTATATTTAAATTTATAAAATTGTTAATTTTAAACCAACTATAACATTTATATATAAATTATTTAAAATAATTTTGTAACAAGTTAAAATAAATATTTTAAAATTTTAAAACAAAATATAAAATAAACTTAATATTATTAAAATGTTTAATAAAAATATCATTATAAAATTTATATAAAAGTTAAATTTGATTTCA
>Ga0214542_1004458_pt1 | contig 27734 bp, 14 predicted proteins | sample CNSS1metaG_FD_160096 | JGI IMG/M metagenome (GOLD analysis project Ga0214542, IMG submission 160096) | Root nodule microbial communities from cowpea collected in UCLA plant growth center, Los Angeles, California, USA - CNSS1 | ecosystem: Host-associated > Plants > Roots > Nodule | place: USA...
AAAAAAATATATATATATAAATATATATATATATATATAAAACTCTAAATTTATTTATCTACAAAATAATTTAAGATATATCATTTATTATGTTAGATGAATTATTTGATATGTTATTGATGATCTGTCTACTCAGGTTAATTATCGATGGTAGATATTGATATTTTTTCTGATTTTTTTGTTACACGTGAATTTTGTATATAAATTTTTGTTCGTTATTGTATATATGAGTGAAACCGTGTGTTATCTTCTTGTCTATTCAGTGTTTCTTTATTAATTGATCAAACCCAATAATTGATAAGAAAAAAAAAAGGGAGAAGATATTATATCACCTATCTTATCATATAATTCATTGATCAAATTTTTATTGCAGTTATTTTAGATTTTTATGACAATGGATTTATATTTAAATTATATGATACTTTTTTTTAATATTTTTTAGCTTATTTCAATAAATTACTCATATTAACATTTTCAAAATAATCAATTGATGAAACTTATATTTTATCACTTCGTTGCTTGAAATAATAGTAAATTTTAATGTCCACACACTATTCATGATTTTGATTTTTAGACTGCTAAGATATTATTATAATTTTTAAATTTTTTTGATTTAATGTTACATTTTTTTTTCTTATTTTGAATTATTCAATTGTTTACTATTTTAATAAAATATATTTTTACCGGGAAATGATAATTATTTTTAAATTACAATAATTGTTTTTTTTTACCAAATGTAACTTGAATCTTAATTTACAAAAAAAAAATAGATTATATAAAAATTTAAAAAATAAAAACAGACAATTATAATAAAAATGTAATTATATAATATTAAGATTTTATTTAACAGTCAATCATATCCTTATTTTTCGTTATAAATTTCAATTAATTTTATCAAACATTTTTAATTTAATTTCTTTTATCTTCGAATTAATTTTTAATTTTTAATTTTTCAGCTTTCTACCTTTTTAGTTAACTTTAATAAAAGTAACCTTATTTGGATGTTTATAAGATTTCAAGTAAAGCTTGCAACATGTTTTCTACTCATCACTATCACTTGTCCTAAGTGTTTTGGCTAGTGAGCACTTGTGATAACTTTAAACTCAATAATTGATGTTTTTCACACTTTATAAAAACTCCGAAATTTAACTATTTTTTTAACTATGTGTACAAAGTCAAATATGTTATTATATGTAAATTGTGAAAAAGCTAGAAACATGTTTCTTACATCTTCATTTGTTTGGATTTTCTTTCAACTTAGTTTTTTGTGATCAAGTTATAACAATAAATGCTTTCAAGATAGATTATAAAACATTTGTTTAGCCAAAGTAATGATATATCTTCAACGGCGAAAAATCTAAGTATAACAAATTTTAAATTACAAACAATCATGAAATAAATATATTATGGAAACAATATTTTGTACAATAGGAAATTAACAATGACTAAATGTCATATTAAGATCTTTTATATTAAAATTTTAGTCAATAATGATCATGATTAACAAAAAAAATTGAATTTTAACTAAAAAAATGTTGCAACAATGCTGAAAATTACGCTATAGAAAAATAAAAAGTAATTTCTTTTGTTGCCCATAAATAAGAACATAAATAAAAGTACTACATGAATTTAATGCGGTGGTTTGAGGTATCTATTTCCATGAATATTAAAAAAGAATTATTATTTTTCAACATGTAATTTTTCTAGTAAAAATTATCATATAATTTTTTTAGCAAAAATAAAAATTTTAAATTTTCTACAATTTTTATTGACGAAATTGAAACGCACAACTACCCAAACTCTTTATGCACTTAAGAGACTTACTAAATTGTGTTAAAAATTGTTAAATCAACTCTTTATCCATATATTCTTCTTATTGCTCCCTTATTTATATTACTTTTTGTAAGATTTTGGAGAATATCCACCTAAGATTAATAAACATTCGAAACACAAATTAAGTTGAAGAAGCAAAATAAAATTATATCATCTACATATTCTTTATACCTTTTAAGTGATTACATAGTTTTAAGTTTTTTTTTAGGTGAGTGAAACCATTATAATTCTTCATAGGATGAAGTACGATGACCTTAAATTGTTCTCTTTTTGAAATTTGTTCTTATTTGTTTATTGTGAAGTGTTAATTTTTGAGAGGGTGGAGTTTAAAATAGTATAACGTTGATTTTGTATTCGATATAACCACAATTAATTTATTCACTCATATAATATAATTTATTTTATTAGTGAACCTATTTGGAACTGTACCGCATCTAAGCGACCAAACAAAAATACTCACATTTCTCATTCTTTGCCGCTATAGGTATACCGGCACAGACTGGGGGACTCATGTATCGCACCTAGGCGGCCTAACATGACTATAACAGCAAAATCCGCGTACATAACCCCAGGGATGCGAATAGTTACCAGATAAATCAAGCGGACAAAAGTAGACGGCCTTAGCCGTCTACTATAGAAGACGAAACGAGAACCTAACGACCCTTACAGACTTAAACATTACTAGCAAAACTTCTAAGGCCCACAATGATTGAGCTAAGGGTCCTGGACTAGACCCAAGCCCACCTGCAACCCAAACAAGAACCCAGTCCATGACATGGTCAGACATAATTAATAAGTTATAAATACGCGTGGACCCCAACAATTAAAGATACACATTTATTAATCTCTTAATCACGAGATTTGACTTTTTGAGAATTCTTTGCTGACTTGAGCGTCAAAGTCTTCTCCGCAGGTAACCCCTCTTGGTTTCAAACCCCGGTCCAAGCTGAGACACCAGATAACATATGCAAGTCGGAAGGAAGCCTACTAGGGAGATTGCGGATTGAGGTAAAGTGATATTTGTGTCTGACATCTTTTATTTGTTCTCCGTAGGAACAGAAAAAATTTCTATAAAAAATAACTGAACATTACTCTTGAGTTTTGGTGAATCATTATAAGATATTTATGTGTTGTTTGTATTTCTTGTTCCCTAGATAGCCTTCAAAAGTGAGTAATTCCAATTATTTAAGTCTCAAAATGTTAAAATTATCTTTTTTGTAATATTTTTTTTATTAAAAATTACACGAAATTAATATTTGTATAGTTGATTAAATAAACTTTAGTTTCAAGGGCTCTATAATTAACTTCATCAATGTTTATAAATAATGAATTGACCCTAAACAGACGAAACCATAAAAATATAGCGCAACTATGTTTTAATTTAACGAATATAAAATTAGGTATGTGGAAAATGAAATTGAGAAAGGGAAAAATCAGTTTCTCACATGTGTCTACAAACATTTTTTAATTAGTTGGTATATTATGCATATAAATATGTGGCCATTGTGGAAATGAGTGGCACAAGTGTTACTATTAATCTAAGCAAAACTAGTCTGAGAAGAGTTTCAATGGCAATTAGAGCAATGTACAACTCTTCAATTTGCAGCGCTGATGTTTTTCAGCCTAAGATGGTAGTTCCAAGGTAAAAATAATAATCTCAATCATCTTCACTTATTTCCTCTACTCTTCTCTTCTTCACTAATATAGTATTAATCCATAGCTTCTCTTGCACATTCAACACTCAAAACGTGAGAATCGGTATGTTCACAGCTCTTGTTGTTCTTTGGTTCAACTTTTCGTTTTAGTTTTTGGATTTATCATCTTCATGACTGTGATCATGCGTGCAGGACACTGCACTAAGGTACCCAGGAATGTAAACATGGAGAAACTGCAACATGGTTATTTATTTCCTGAGGTCCTTTCTTTTCCACAATTTTTCTCTTCTCATGATTGTCATCACTTTAATTAATTAATTAATCTGGCTTATCACATCCATTTACTGCTTCCAAATTTCATTTCTTTTTAGGTTTAATTAGTCGGATGGTAGTCACTTTCGTTCAGATATGTCAGTTTGGTATCCGCTTTTAAAAATGTATAAATATAGTCTCAACTTTTGAAAAAAGTGTCTTAATCAAGTCCATTTCAGACAAAAATTACTAAAGTCATTAACTTAATTCATGACTTTTATCACTAAATTTTAATATAAATATCAATACTTAATTTTGTAAGTCATTTTAAATATGAATATCGTTAATGATGTTAATAATTTTTTGCTGAAAAGGACATAATTGAGGCATATTTTCAAAAACTGAGACTCAATTGACACTTTTTTAAAAGCGGATACCAAACTGACACATCTAAATAAAAGTAGGTACCATCCGACTAATTAAACTTTCTTTTTAACCTCCAATTCAACATATTGTGATGTTGATTTCTATTTTAGCCATTTTCCTAGGAGAGAAAAAATATCTGACAACTATTTTTTTTTCTTTTTTTGCAATAACCTTCAAAGTTTAATCTTGTTTTGCTATAATGACATTATTTGGAATATGTTTGGATTGGTGGAATATAATGGTATTATAGAATTTTATTGGTTGGAATATGGTAATAGACCACATCGAAGATAACATTTCCATCTTTTTTATTGACATCGATGTTTGTTCCACGTTAAGACGAATGTGAAATGAGAATTTTATTTTGTCATAAAAGATACTAATAATTGAGCGAAAATTTATTTTCTAATGTCTCATTTTTTTATTAATCCAAACATAACTTCACTTTCCTTGACCATCCGGTGTATATAAATTCCTATGATTTTAGTATTACAATTTTTCAGCATTTGTTTCATATTGATGTGACAAAATGCTACCTACCAAGATCAATTTTGTATTGGAAAAACCTTTTTTATATCTTATTTTGGATGTATGGACTGAAGATACAATAAACCTAAAACAAAATATTATAAAAAGCTGTTATATATATATATATATATATATAATTTTAGATTACTATAATCCAAGATTTTTCAGTCTCTTCTGGGTATTCACTTTTTCGTATGAGATGTCTTAGATTTTATGATATAATCAGATTGAAAGACAAAAGATGATGCACTTGAAGAGGCATCCACATGCAGATGTGATAGACCTTGGAGTTGGTGATACGACACAACCCTTACCAACAACTGTAACAGCTAGCATGGTTGATGTAAGTTAATTATAAACCTTATTTTTTCTGAATTAGCAGAAGATGATGCATGTATAAACTCTATGAAATGAGAGTGTGTTATACATAGAGCTCTTAAAATGGACGTATCGGTCTGGTCCGATTCGATCCACTACGAGTTAGTCATTTGATGGGTCAATTCAATCTGATTCATTTATAAGTAAGTTAAAAATTTTTGAATCCGACCTGATCCACTACGGGTTGGTGGGTTAAACAGGTTGACTTACTAGTCCACTTATTTAAAATAAAATATCATTTTTTTCTTAAATTATAAATTATAATATGAATTAAAATTTAAATAAACTTCATACAATCTAAGTACAATCCAAAATGATGTTAAACTCCAATACAAACCAAAATAAAATAAAAAAATTGCTATTTAAGATCAAAACATTCTTGTCACTTATCCAACTATAATATTAGAATCTTGAATGGATAAATCCACAACATTTTCATTTCTTGAAGCATATTCTTTATCCTCATCTATTTGGAGTTGAAGTTAGATTTCCATTTGCCAACCCATTAATGTGTTTGGTTAAAAAAACAATCTAACATCGCAAAGCCCAACATAATGTGTGTGACCATACGGGTTGGTGGGCCAACCTGACTCACCACATGTTCAACCTGGGTGATTCGAGTTTTTGGGAGACAGATCAAAAGTTGACCCATACTGACATTTGTAAAAAAATTTCAACTCAACCCGACCCAAACCTGTGATAGGCTAGGTTGACCCACAAATTCTAATCCACTTTGACGACTCTAGTTATACATGAAGTAACATGAATTATTGTCCCTTGCCCCTTGAATTTATACAGTATAATACAAAATGCGTCTACCAGTATTTGTCAGAAAAATTTAACGATTCTTGTGCATTTTCTATGAATTTGTTTTAACTCTCTTGAATTGAGATAGCAAGTTTATAACCAGAAGCATTGGTGTTTTGCAGTTTGTGCATGGCCTTTCAACAGCATCAGGCTATAAAGGATATGGACCAGAGCAAGGTGAAAAGGTATATAGGATCTTGTTTGAGAAATTCATATTTTTTTTTTCATTCCGATGCATTTTATCATGAAATTCTCATATGAAACAGAAAATGCTTTCTTTTTATTCATTCACCAATATTGAGGTGTTCTGAATAAATATTCATGTATCTCTCCAATAACGAATCCACCCATATATTAATTAAATAATTTATTAGAAAAAATTACAGAAAAAATTATATTAAATAATAATTAATTGAAATTTCATGATAGTTATAATGTTTATTATTTTTCTTTTATAAGATTAGAGCTGTCAAAACGGATAAACCGACTCAATCCACCATGGATTGATAATTTAATGAGTCAACCCAATCCGGTTAACTTTTTAATGAGCAAACAAAAATTCGAACTCGGCCCGACACACCACGAGTTGGTGGGTTAAACGGGTTGGCTGACGGATTCACTTAATTAAAAAAATATTATTTATTTATTTATTTTTATTCAAAACTAAATTATAATTCTAATTAAAATCTAAATAAACTTTAATATAATTCAAATACAAACCAAAATAAAAAAATTCAAATTATTTATGTGTTGATTAACATAACCCAAATGTAAAATCCAACTTAATAAAAAATACTAGTGTGACGTGACTCTTTTATTTGCGGGTTGGTGAGCCAACCCGGCTCACAACAGGTTCAACCCGGGTGAGCCGAGTTCTAGATAAGTCGGGTCAAGAATCAACGCGTATTGAAATTTGTAAAAAAATTTCAACCCAATCTCAATCCGTGATGAGCCAAGTTGACTCGCGAGTTTCAATCCATTTTGACACCTCTGTTCAAAAGATTGATGGAGGAAGAATATATTAAGAAGTTGAGTAATCTTGGGTGAACATTCAATCGATTCAATTGTTGGACGTTAAAAGTGAGAATGAAAAATTATGTTATTCGATTATCTAATAAACTAAAGAATTTCCCTCAAAATTATAAACACACGTGATCAAAAAATTAAATATTTAAAAAATTTAAAATGATAAAATATTTAAAAAATAATTTTTTTTAAAATTATAGAATATGTACTTTGAAAATTATTTAATGTGGTAATACTGAGATTTACATTTCTTAATATGTAATCCATTAAAGTCGCACTAAAAAAATTATAATTGAAGTTGCGATAAAAATACCGTAGGATACGAGTAAATTTGGTAGATATCGATTAAGTCGAACAACTAAAAGAGAGCAGAGAATTATGTAGATAAAGAAAAGTTTTCTAAATAAAAATAGAAAAAGGACCATAAAACGAGAAGAGAATAATAAAAATAAATTTTTAGTTTCATAATAAAATAAGATCTTTTATAATTTAAAAGGTTGCAATTACCATATTTAAAGTCGCACGATCTTCTGACGATTCTGACGAGAGTTAATGTAAAGTATTGATAAATATACCATTTTTTTTTCTTTGAAAGAATCAGTATCTAATACTAAAACGTCAAATGTAAACTGAGAGTGAAATTATAGAAGTCAAAATATCATTTTCTTTACCTTTGTTCGTATCCCTGTCCGATCCAATTCTCTATAAATATTGTAACAGATTTAGACAACAAATGTATGGTGAAGTTATTTGTGATCCTATATGGAAGTGTTTTTGTATTTGAAGTACTTATTATTAACTCTGCAATCTATCTTTATCTAATCTTATGTTTTGTGATGAATCATTATATATCATTGCAGGCCCTGAGGAAGGCAATTTCTGATTCATTTTACAAAGATCTGGGGATTAAGCCTTCTGAGGTTTTTGTTTCAGATGGTGCACAGTGTGATATTACTCGTCTTCAGGTCATGTCTCGTCCTCATCGTAAATTAGATTCCTTTGCTAATGCTCACATTAGTATGAAGTGCTGAATTTGATTTCTCTCAATGTATCTAGTTACTTATGGGTCCCAATCTGAAGATAGCTGTGCAGGATCCATCCTTTCCGGTATAGTCATTCATCTTCTTCACTTTGAATAAGTTCTCGGGAATAAACTTTTAGAACAGTAAAAAAACCTCAGTGTTTGGTTACATTCTATCTTGTCTTATAATGTGGAACTTGTTTAAATGTTTTCTTAAGACAGGCCTACATAGATTCGAGTGTCATAATTGGTCAAGCTGGGAAGTTTGTAGATAAAGCTGGGAAGTATAAAAACATAGAATACATGACATGTGGACCTCAAACTAATTTCTTTCCTGATCTGCCAAGCATTTCAAGGACAGAACTTATTTTCTTCAATTCTCCAAACAATCCCACTGGTCATGCAGCAACAAGGAAGCAATTACAGCAACTTGTGGATTTTGCCAGAGTCAATGGATCGATCATCATCTTTGACTCTGCATATGCAGCATACATTACTGATGATAGTCCTAAATCAATCTATGAAATTCCTGGAGCCAGAGAGGTATGTGTGCCACTAGTCCCTTTCTGTTTCATGTTGTTTTCACTACCATCTTGTACACCCTTTTTGTTATTCTGTACTATTTTCTGTAATGGAAGCTTAACCTATTTTGCTCCTTGTTATGTTCAGGTTGCAATTGAAGTGTCATCGTTCTCGAAATTTGCTGGCTTCACAGGTGTTCGCCTTGGTTGGACAGTGGTCCCTGAGGAACTCTTGTACTCAAATGGCTTCCCTGTTATGCATGATTTCAACCGTATAATGTGCACATGTTTCAATGGAGCATCCAGCATAGCTCAAGCTGGTGGACTAGCATGCCTTTCCCCAGAAGGTTTAAGGGTAAATTCTACTTCCTAAGAACATGTATAGCAGCTAGTCAAAATTATTGCTACTATTGTTTAGTTCAAATTGTGGCTTCTTTGCTACTATGATCTGTATGGAACTGTTTTGGCATTGGTGTGATTGTGGAAAATTTCAGGCCATACAGTCCCTTGTCGACTACTACATGGAGAATGCAAGGATGCTGGTTGATGCTTTGACTTCTCTTGGTCTGACAGTTTATGGTGGTAAAAATGCACCCTATGTTTGGGTTCATTTCCCTGGCTCAAAATCTTGGAACGTTTTTGCTGAAATTCTTGAGAAGACTCACATAATTACTGTCCCGGGTAGTGGTTTTGGACCAGGTGGTGAAGGGTATATAAGAATTAGTGCTTTCGGTTTGAGACATTCCATCATTGAAGCCTCACAGAGACTCAAATATCTTATCTATCAGGAGCAAAACTAACACTATCTTCTGTCAGTTTTATGAATAATATATGCATAAAATAAAGCAAAGTGTCAAATCTGAGTATTTCACCACTTCTACTTGTAAGAGCATTCCTCTAAGAACTAAACCTGTAACATAGACATCTTTGTAGTGCAATAAATAACAGGAACTTGTTCTTCGCTTCAATGATATTCTTCCTATCGAAACTCAACAGGACCAACGTTTAACAAATGAGAAAGGTCGCTAATGTTGTTTAAGGATTATGTTCTCTCTTTCTTTTCCTATATTAGTAGTTACTGAAAAATGACTTTTCTCACGAAATTTGTCCTTTCAAAGTGTGAGGCATTGATCAGTTAATCTTTAAAGATAAAAAATTGTAGAGAGATTTCCTAAATTGCATTCTTTAGACAATTTCATTTTTCATTAGCTTCGGTTATTAATTCATATTTGTTGTATTTTTTCTTAAAGAAAAATTGTACTTTAAGTTCGATCTTGACTCTCGTCTTCTACTTTTTTATGTAACATAACGTAAGTCATTAATTTTTTTAAAAATAAAATAATTGTATATTAATCAATTATCCACGTTAAGTCACACCAGGATTTACTGTGAATCAACAAATTGGAGTGATAATAGAAATCTTAATTGATCGAGTTTTTCGCTTTCCTGCTTTTCTGTGCTTTTTTCAACCTTTCACTTTTTATCGTGGAGAATTTTGTTTTTTAACATGCCATTAATTACTGCTTTAGTTCTTGATTTCTTGTATTATTTTTTTTCACATCAAGAACAACTCTCTTTAAAAATAATTGGTCCGATTGAACTTCAAGGAGAGCATTATGCAATGAACCTAAATAGTAAAACTATTTCGCTGATTTTAAAAATTCTTATTTAATTTTGTTAATAATACTGTAAATCATAAATCTAGTACTTGGCCCCATAGATTACCCTTCATCCAATAATTTTTCTTTTATGCAAAAAGTTTTCCCTTACATTTATTGTATTGATTTTTTAACAAAGTAGATTTTTCATGGGAAAGCTTTAATATTTCATTGAAGTTTGTAAGGTGCTGCACTTAATTAATTTTAGCTTGGAACTTTGGACGGTAATGGAAGAGTTGGAGTGATGAGTTTCTGCTAAGGTTGGTAGAAGTATCAGAGTGATGGTGGTCCTTGGTTTGATGTCATACTCTGCTACTTTCTGCAGCATTGAACAGAAGAAGGAATTTAAGACTGAACCCACTTAAATAATGTCACATGCCATCCCTCAGACAAAGCAGTGTGCGTATGCAGAACTCATGCAATCATCATTAAGGAAGCTTCGATCAGTCATGTCTGTTTCATTTAATCATCTTCTAATTCTACCTCCTACGTGTTGCTTCATAAATCATATTAATCTCCCATTTTTTCTTCATTTTTCTTTTTTCATTTTCTTGTTGCATAATCATACATAGTTTATACAGCATTATTAGTAGTTTGATTCTTGTATTGATTAGTTGATTTGCTGAACATGTAAGAGCAATACTCAGCAACTTGTAACATTTCTCTGCATCGATCTCTCCCCACTGATTTTAGCCATTTTTGTGCATCGACTAAATACCTTTGATGCATCGCTGTCCAACTACATTTTCAGCTTTTCCACTATATACCTAACGCCCATGCTTAAATAGTGGCTATAACCTTTTTGCAGAAGACAAGAGAAAACGACCATATCCACTATACCCTTGTAACAAAGGGTGCCCTACTTCTTCAGCTTACATAATTTTCTGTGGAGGATGAAGACGAAGTGCTCCTTTGTATTTTTCTTACTCTCATCACTCATAGCTGGCTAAGGTCAACAATAAGAAGTGGTGGATAAAAGAAGAGTTCTTTAGTTTTAATATCCACACAACACCCCAAAGCTACAAATAATACAAGAAATTCATGTTCTATCTAATGTGATTTTCTGCGACATGTCCTTGTAATCCATTATAGCAAAAAGGGTTAGTAGAGTGTCGATTTCTCAGCATTAAAAGCTGAAAAGGACGTGAATTTGGAGTCTTTAAAGGTCATATATATGCAGACATAATACATAAAATGACAAAAGGGTTCCACTCTTCCAGTGAAGTCATTGTTATTTGTTAGCTACATCATAATGACAGCACGTCTCTCTCGTATTCTATAGTCACTTTCTAGTTCCTTCCACTTTGAAAACCATCGTAAGTGTCAACTACATCTCTCTAAACATATACACCGTCCTCTTTGGTCTCAGAATATCTGATATTGTGATGAGCCTGAAGAACAGTAAGAGGAGAATGAGGAATGGTTTGATGTGTCCCTCTGAGGCATCAACAGCAGTTTGGTCTGTGGTCGTGCCTCGGAGTAGGAGTAAGAGACATGAAAGAAGTGTTTCTCTGGATGATACAAGGTTGATCAAATGTTCCAGCTACTCCAAACTTGTTCACTCTGCCACTGCCACCTTCAAAGACTCTCACTCTCTCTCTTCACCAAACATCCAGGAGAGAAGCCAAGATCAACACAATGGATCAACCCAACTTCACAAAACCACATCGGATCATGTCTTCCAGGTTACTCAGATATATTATCATCACTTCACACTTTCTCACTCCATGTCAAATGCAATGCAAATTACAAACGTTTCCTTCATTTCTTTTTTCTCAGTTGTTAACCTTTCTTTCTCTTACATTTTTGTAGAATCTTTTGCACTGTCCTTTGCTTTATCTCTTCTGTTTTTATCACGAAAATGATAAGTCCCTTCCGGAAAAATTTGAAAAAAAATGAAAGGAACTATGCTACAGTAGTTGATAACTTCCGATTCAAATTCTTAAAACAGTAAGTACTGCTAGCATATTAATATAATGAGTCCAAAATAATAGACAGAAGAAAAGGAAATGGAATTCCATTTTTTTGTTGCACATGTCAGAGTATTTCCTTTTGAGTATGGTCAACTAAGCCTCAACAGTTGCACATTCTGTATCACTGCTAAACTCTGCAAAGCAACGTGGAGCACTGATTATTTCCCTTTTCTTCATCAAATAATTTTTTTGCTCTCTTATCTTTGCATTTTGAAGGAGTTATGTATGTGTTTGTTTATGGTCAGGTGGTGGTGATGAGGGTCGCTATTCACTGTGAAGGATGCGCTGGTAAAGTGAAAAAGCATCTTTCGAAGATGGAAGGTACATCATTACACATATATATTTTGATAATCTGAAATGATAGTAAGAAAAATAACGTTGTGTTTTGAACATATATACAATGCAATGTCAGGAGTTACATCATTCAGTGTAGACGTAGAGTCGAAGAGGGTGACAGTGATGGGATACGTTTCTCCGGTGAGAGTTCTTCAGAGCATTTCCACGGTCAAGAGGGCTGAGTTCTGGAATTGTTGAAAACCACTTCATTAAATTTCTCTTTGCTTTCATCGCTGCAACTTTTCATGTTTGTGCTTAGATTCATGTTGGTCTCACGTTAAAAATATTAACTGTTCCTGTTTTTTGGACTGGGCCTAGCTTCTTCATCGTGGCCCAACAATTTACGAAGAAATATATTTTCTTTGAACGCTACGGTTTTATCTTTTCAGTCACCACCAGCTTCTTTCTTTGGATTTATTGTTGACATAAATAACTAATTTTTTACATCGTATCTCGAAAAATTAAAAAAGAAAATTATTAAATATTTAATCTAATAAAAAGTTTATTTTTGTCAAACCTGTGGCGTCAGCAATAACAGACAGACCATAAGATTCCTGATATTGTTTCTTTCCCTTTGTATTGTGGAATCTAAGAATTTAAATTGCCTCTGCATATTATTTTTGTTATGAAATTACGAATGAATTTACAGGGAAAATAAACAAATGAATATGTGTACATAATATGCATGAGTTAAAGGAGACCTTGCAGAAGAAATCAACAACATATATCCAAAAGTCTACATCAATATTCAATTTTTTTTTTCTAAATTAAGAATCAAAACCTGATTAGCTTCGGCACCTTGTTCATTTGTAAGCAGGCAGCATCGCATTTTATTAAACTATTTGTATTAATTCCTCTTATGATTGACAGAGGTTTTACTTTTGTTTTTCTTAAGAAAATGATCGTTTTGATAGTTTTGTATTGGTAGAGTTTTCGTTGCTATTAAAGGAGGTTTCGAAGTTCATAATTGTCTCCAAACTTGAATTCATTTTGTGTTTTGCGTTAGAGATTAGAGAGAGATGCAAACAATTTAGAAATTAAAGGACGCTGCGGATTTGAAGCTTCTCCACCTCCAAATTCAGCAAATTCTTATTGTTGAGGCCATTGGAGAAGCTCAACGTCATGGTAAGTTTCAATTTTATTCCTGCTTCTCAGTTTCTTCTTTATTACATGCTTTTAGGGTTTTCTTTTAAGTATTTATCATTCCAGTTTCAGCCGCTAAATAGCTTTAGTTGTTCGGTAAATCAAACGTAGAAAGTGAATTAATAAGTATCGTTAGGAATTCAATTGTGAGTCTAAGTTCTACATTGGTTAAAAATGAAAAAGTAGAACGCTATATAAAAATAAATACCAATAAACTCATTGTCTTAAGGTGTTGGATTGAAAGTGATGTCAATATCTTATATGATTAGTCTCATGTTTCATTGATGTTTGTTCTCTCTAATGAAACTCCTCCTTTAAAATCTAACCAGAAGTTCAAAGTTATAAAAAAAATAAAAATGAAGACACATAAATATTAAATCTTATGTGCATTTAAATAGGTGAAATTGGATGAATAAAACATCTGAACTCAATTTGGTGTTTAGGAATCTATTGTTTGTCTCTTTGCTCCCTTTTTAATTTGTGAAACATGATGGGTTTGTGTGCAATTAAAATGAAGATTTAAAGTATGTGCTTACGAAAATTTTATGTAAAGTGGATCTTTAAAAAAAGCGTAGTGATTGATTGATAAATAGAATAGTGGAGTGAATTAGTCATTGACCAAGTGAAAATAAAGAGGTGCATGCGCAACAAACCTATAGCCACGTGGCAGTTAACCAGTGGTTCAAAAGATACAAAAACTAAGGTTTTATTCTGTGTATTCAAATCCAATGAATTTAGACGTGCTTTCCATAACCAAACCAGTAAAAATGAATGTAGACATATCCATATTCTTTTAAAGTTTTAAATGTATGAAATACTTTTATTTTAATTATTTAATCAACTGTTTTTCAAACGAATACTCAATAATTTAATTTCTTTATTAAATCAATTTTATTATTCATATTTTCGTTAATTTAAAACTCATATCATACAATTTAGAGTATTCAAAAAAGTAATATAAAACTTATTTTTTTTTTATTTAAAGAAAAGTTTAAAATGGATTTCTTAAGTATATGTAGTGATTAGCAAATATTCTATGAATCATGAGTCAAATCGCGTAAAATCATGTAAAATATTTAAATTAAGTTAAAAATTATTGTTCTGGTTGGTAAAGAGGAAAATAAAAAAAAAAACAGCAAATAATGAGAAAAAAAAGTGAGAATGACAACTGTTTAATGAAGAGAAATAAATACAAAATGAGTAAAAATCAAGATTATTTAATTAAAAAATAAATAAGAATAAATAATATCTCAATTTCGTCTATTCAAAAAATTAAAGAAAAATGCAGTCCATCCTGAATAAAAATTTTACCAAGTTAAATTTATAATAACATAAATTATATACAAATAAGTTAAGTATGTTATATCAATTGAAAAATAATACTATGAATTCTATTTTTTAACTCACATCCTTTCGTCTTCTTATGTGATTTATTATAAATCATTTATTAATATAACACTATATTTTTTTAATAACTCATAATAAAAGATAAAAATATAAAATATAAAATCATAATATCATTTTCCGTATTAATAAGGGCCAACGAAATATTTATCCCCGGTTTTTATAAGAAACCGCCTTCGAACTTTAATAACAAATGTATGCAAGATTTAAAAGGCAATGTCAAATTGGGGCGTGAATAAAACGACAATTAAACTATTTTACAAAAATTCAAATTAATATAAAGTTCTAACAAAAATAAAGTAATAAAATTTTAATTTTTCTTTTACCAAAAATAATAATTTGTCAAAATTTGTAAAACTAAACTTTATCAAAAATATCATTTTTGAATAAATAAATACACTGTACAAAAGTTGTTACACCTGTATCACGCGCAGTGCAAGAAAATTTATAAATATAATCAGCATTTAAAGATTATAATTATATAACAAGGTATTAGTGTGTTAAAAAGACTGTATTGATGCTAACAGTGATCAAAGTTAAATTTAAATTTCAGTGATTGTCATAATTAGTTTTAGGTTTAAATACTTTTCTTCTTTTATAAATTTCCAAATTCCTCTTCAATAAACTTCTATAGTTTCTTGTTAGTTTTCAAAGAACTCTATTCTTTTTATTTCTATTTATTTTTGTCAATCTTTTCTCTTAAGTATTGAAACTTAAAAGAGGATAAAAATTCACAGAAATTAGTTTTTTTTAATGGAATTATTCAACTTCTTTAGATTTCATACCAAAGAGTAAATATTTGAAAAAACTAAACCCTAACAAAAAAAAAAACTTTATTTGAATTATATTATTTTATTTTATTTTTAAATTATATATATATATATATTAAAATTATATATGTTTTTTATGAATAACGAAAAAAAAATTTATGATGATGACGTGTAAAATAATCTTTAAAGTGAAATCACGAGTTTTAATGTTAATGATATTTTTTTTTTCGTTTTTTCTTGTTGAAGTTGCATTGAAGTGGTAGTGGGTTGTTGAGAGTTGAGAACCAATGAAGAATATACCATCCATATTTGATACATTTTCTTACCGAACTTTATGTTTTCCTTTCGATAAAAAAATAAAATAAAAACATGGTTCAAATTATAACATAAATACAATGCAAAATAAATACGAAAATTTAATTATTTCTACGTATTTATTTATATTTTTTTTATAATAGGTATAGTTTTTATATGTTTTGTGAAATGTAATTTTTATCATGAAAATGTTGTGGTCTCAATACTTTGTATTCTTTTATTTTATTTTATTTTTAATAAATTTTCATGTGAACAAATAAATGAGAAAATTTAAAGACAAATTGATTATTATGGAAAGTTATAATAAAATAACAATAAAATAAAATCTAGTCTAATTTAATAGATATTGGTTTATCAAAGGATATTAGGTTCTCTATGACCATAAGGTTCTTTCACGGTGTAAGTCATCAAGAACAAAAAATATGAGAGGCCAAAAGGAAAGACAAAGAGATAAATTAGGAAAAAAAGATTAAAGAACAAAATTGACAAAACGGATTCTCATTGGATCTCTCATGGATCAATGTTAATATCATATTATGATTCATACATGTTAATGTGTGAGGTCATGAATCTTAAGATCCTAAATAGATATTCTCAATAAGTTATGATCCTTTGAAAACTACAAATTATTTACAATTAGAACATCATTCCCCTCTTCCTGCAAATCTCCTCTCACAAATCCCTACAAATCATTAGAAATAAACACCAAACATTTACTTTTCAGTCCTCACCATCCATTAATGACTAGAAACTAGAAGTGAAAGCATAGGTGACAATGTTTGTTTTGACAAAATAAATCAACATAATTCTTCAAATTTGAGAGAGATAAATTAAGAACTATTGAGAGTCCTAGATAAATTAAAATAAAGCAAAACATATGTGAATGAGTGTAAGAGTTTGAAGCACAACAGACAACATATGTGTTTCAAATCTCGCACTAAGAGAATGAATGTAATCTTATATATAATTATTTCCTGGCACAGAGGTCAACCCCGCACTAAGACGCACGAATGTGATATAATTTTGAATTAACTCCTGGTACAAATGTCAACCACACGCTAAAATAAATATATGTAATCTGATATATAATTAACTTCTGACACGAAGCTCAACCTCGCACTAAGGCGAAAAATTTACTCCAATATATTGTGCAACTCTTGTCACAAAGACCAACCTCACACTAAAACAACGAATTTGATATATCTAAACTCAAATGTTATCAAAACATCTTTTATTCGTATAAAGATCAAGAATTACTATCATGATTACACCAGACACATGTTATAATTTCTACCATAGAGATCTCTTAAAGTTGAAAAAGACAATTTGTTTAATCATACCGGTGTATGCATTTTATATTTAGTAGAATTAAGTAAGTGTTTTAACTTTAACGCTTAGGTTGGATCTACATTTGGTGTGTGAAGACAAAGTTTGGTTGAGAATAAAGTTAAATGATGCAACTATGAATGGTAATCAACAAAAGTGTGATAGGTATCATAACCAACCAATGGAGTAGGTCAATAATTAATCTCTGTTATCAAATCTAGGGTTGGCCTATGTGTTATTTTTTTTTTGTTACATTCGGAGGGTAATATATAAATTAGTTACACAAATAAATTTCAACTAATAGAAAAAGAAACGGTAAATACATATTAGATTGCTACTTGTTTTTGTTTAAAATTTGCCTAAATTTTTACTTGTATATTGCCAAAAAAGTGACTAAGTTGCATATAAAATGTGTATGCAAAATATAATTTCAAGTTTTAATATGAATTTGGTAACATTTCTCTCCTCGACTCCATAAAAAAAATCCAACGTTGTGACGGAAAAAATTTAATGAAATTATAACTTTTAATAAATTGTCGTAAATTTTCTTTAAATTGCAATACATTATGATATGACTTGCTTCCTTCTTTTTTCTGAACGTTTTTGTTTTCCTTTTAAATATTTTACAGTATTTATTATACCATTTATTTTATTTTTCCATCTTTAATTCAATTTTATTGAGGTTATAAATTTAAAAAGCAGTTTTATTAAAATTATTTAACAATAAAAAATTTACAAAGTTAATTTGTATTGAAAGTGGTGTGATATTCTCTTATATGAACATGTTAATATTATTGGTATTGAATTTTTCCTTAGTAACAATATTAATAATGTCATTTTTTTATTAATAAAAATAAATATATTAAAGAAGGATAATTTGAATATAAAATAATATATATCAAAAAGAAAAATAAAAGATAATAATATAACTCTCTACATATGATGCTGCGAAAATCATTGTTATGATAACAATCCTGTTGAAGATTAAACTTGACATTATAGTTGTATTAATTTTATAATGTCATGACAACAATATAACTCTCCTTCTCTATTAATATTGTCATGACAATTAACTTAATCGAAAATGTTTAATAGATGGTAGGATAGAGGTACATGGCAGGACAACTTGAAGGATCATTCTTAAGTATTTACAGATCTTAAGATTTAATTAAATAAAATCAAGATTTTCTTGCAAGCATGGGATGCAGGTTTTTAAGATACGTAAAGTAGGCAAATTGCACAAGTTTATATTGGAATGTTGGATTAGTTAATTAAGTAAACCAAATCAAAAGAAAGTCAAATAAAAAAAAAATCCTTTGTAGAGAAAGACCTAGTTATTGAATGAAACTTTCTATTATATTTTTTAATATCATTTATTATTGAATGAAATTTCCTAAAATTTTAAAAGCCATGAGTATATGATTCATTAATATGAAAATCTACACATCCAACAACAAAACAATATATTTAAAAGAATATATTATTAACACTTTTTCTTCTTATTTTAGTCTCTAACTAGACCTACATAGATGAACATGTGGAATCATGTGCATCATTCAATGTGTTAAATTAGCATTGCAACAAGTAGGGTACAAAGCTATCATCATAGACTATCTCGATTAACAACAAGTATACTCAAAGATTTGATTTTTAATTATAGGATTAACTTCACATAACATTCTGATTAAGAGATCAAATGATAATTTATCTAATAAAAAATGAGTAATCGTTTCCCACTCCTATTTTTATTTCTCTCCTTTTTATTCATCGAATATCTCATCATTTTGTATTTTAGTTCATTTGCATGGATGAAAGTAAATGCAAATTATAAACAATGGAAGAAAGTCATTATCCATAAATAATCAACATGGAGTAATGTACAGAACAAGTGATCTGGTCTCAGTTTTATTATTTCAAGATAACAGATTAAAAAAACAAATCACGCGAATATTATAAGATTAGTTTGCTAAGTAATCAAATAATAAAATAAATCTGCATGTTGGAAATGAAAATCAATGAGACCCTTCCCCAGTTAAGTTTTTTTGTGCTTGGGAAACATCAAACATACGATAGCGTGAATAATAATAATTCAGTCGAACCATTTTTTTAACAAGATCAGTTTCAGCTTTATAATTTAAGTTTTTATTTCTTAAAAAAAATGAAACACAGCCTTTGAGATTGAGATTCTGGTAGCCACTTTTAATGACTATTTGAGATCATGTGTGTGCGTGGTTAAATATTTATTATTTACTTCTGTACAGTGATTTTTTAATATTTATTTGAAAATATTTAAGAAAATATACGCTACTAACAACTTTTTTCCAACATATTTACATATATTGTAATCAGTTGTTTACTGTTAGTCATAAAACTTGTTGAAAATCACTAATTTAACGAGTTTTATTTATAATTTTTGTGATTTTTAATACCGTTTAACTAATAGTACAGTAGAACAATGTATTAAAAAATATATATTAAAGAACATATTGTTGAAACTAATTAATATTTGCTAAAAAGAATTTGAAACAGTTGTTTTACAGAAGGTCCAATTTATTCAAGATTAAGAAAAAATAGTCTGGCATAAAGTGTTTTTTTCTTTTTTTCTGTTTTTGATTATTTTAGACAATGGTAACAAAACACACGATTTTTTTTAAGTCATAATTAAAAAAACACTTCTCATTAAAAAAAATAAGGAACGAGCTTTATTGTTAGGAAGACTTTCGATATAAAACAATACTGCACTAAGAAGATATAATATTAACTGAACTCAATCACATAAGAAATTATACCATTCTTAACTCAAAACCTTAATGCAATAAATTTATGAATTTTTATTCTTATATAATGTCCTATTTCTCATTTCTAATCAATGTGACTTAAAGTCATACTTAGATTCTTAACACCATTTTTGACATTTTTTACAAGGTTGAGAAAGTACAACATATGATAAGTAAATGATATAATTAAATACATAAAATAAAAAATTATTTATTATATAAATTACTGCAAATAAAATATCCTTACATATCATGTATTTGTAATTATCTGTCTCATTCTAAAGTATAAGAAATATAAAATATCCCACCAAAGCTACAATTGTATTTATTGTCAACGCTATGCAAATATGCTGTGCTGTAATCTCCATATTATAAATTACCAGTCAACGCCTACATTAATTCTTTTTTTTCATGAACTTGGACACCATATTGTCCCCATTCATTCAAACCAAACCCTCTGTCTCTGCCTATTATAAAATATACATTTTCGTTTTTACTATTTTTTTTATAAACTCTCTAAATCATACCTTTGTAACAACTTATAGTTTTACTATTTTTCCTCCTATAATCAATATTTTCTAATTTATTGGTTTCTCTTTTAAAAAATTATGTTTCCTTACTAAATACAGTGGATTTTATAGGGCTTTTAATTTCAAGAATTTTTTTTTTTTTTGTCAGCTTTAATTTCAAGAGTGTAATGAGTTATATTTTCTTTAAGATATCTGATTCGCAATGTGATATACAATTACATTTTTTCTTTCTAGAACTAAAGCCGCCAAATAAGGAATAAATAGAGTTTTATGTTCAAAGAATTTGTGAAATAACTCTCGATACTCAGGTATGTTTCAGTTTATTGATGATTTATGTATTCATTTAGTATCGGTAAAAATTTAATGCAGAAATTATGTTAGTTGCTGGGTTTTAAATGATTATAAGTGTATTAAAAGTAATTCATTTTTGTTGAAATAGTTTAAGTAAGTGAAAAATTCTACATTAGAAAGAATAGATAAAGTTAACACTATGTAAAAATAAAGATCCTTAATATTATTATCTCAGACTTTTAAAGTAAAAATAGTGTAAATTATCATATATATATATATATATATATATATATAAAAAATCAATGTCATATATCTCTCTTAATTTATAACATATAACATATGAAACATAATTCAACATCGATGAAATATAATTTTAATTTTCTGTAGAACGGTTAAGGTTTATATGTAGTTAGTATCATGATGGAAAAGCCAAGTGAAACTCTTCTTCGTTCTCTGCTTCAGTAATTTTTCACACATTGCTCTGTGACTTGTCAATACCTAAAAGCAAGTCCGTCCAATATTCAATGAATGTTGATGAATAACCAACGTGTAACATTCGAGAACAGAAAACACACACACTCCCACCCAATGTGTAAATTAATTGATAATCATGGTCAATCGCAATAATTAACCTTATCTAGGTGTCATTCATAAACAAAAAAAGAAGTTCAAGTGAGAATTCGTTTTCAAGTGTTCTGTTTCACAGCCCCTTTTTTTTTTTTATGTTCTCATTCAACCTTTTAGCCCTCCCACTCAAACCATGTAGAACGTTTGTGTACGATCTTAGGTACCAAGTTGGTGTGGTTGACTTGCATTAACAAATAGAAGAACAATTTGTTTAATCGAAGTTGAACCTCACACATTGCATCAACAAAAGTTGACATTTCCCATCACTTGTCATTTATGATCCTATATAAGCACATGCCTCATCACAGAAACAACAAGAAGTTCGAGGTATCAGAGCTTATAACATCATTTGGTATGTGTCTTATGGTTCAGTTATTTGCATTTAAGAATGTTGGCATCAGAAAACGTGGCCATGCAGAGTACAGCATAACTAAAGTGTTGTGTGGTTTGCAGGTGAGAGGTTAAATGAGTCAGCGTGTGGGTGACGAGGCTGTGACGAAGGCCATGGGAGAAATACGAAGTGGAGCATCTTCACGCAGACATGGAGATACTTTGCCACACATTCATAAAGTGGGATCTCCTCCGAAGCAGACACTTTTCCAAGAGATCAAAGATTCTGTGGCAGAGACTTTCTTCCATGACAAACCCTTACACAAATTTAAAGACCAATCCGGCTTTAGAATCTTTGTATTAGCCCTGCAATCTCTCTTCCCCATTTTTGAATGGGGGAAAGATTACACTTTTAAAAAATTCAGAGGTGATTTCATTTCTGGGCTCACTATTGCAAGTCTCTGCATCCCTCAGGTAAAGTTTCACTCTCCAAAACTGTCACGTCATAAAAGGGTTTGAAATTGAAATGCGCTTTTTAACGATAACTTTTTAACGTGTGTATGTATGCATGACAGGACATTGCATACGCAAAGCTTGCTTATTTGGAACCACAATATGCACTGTGTAAGAATCTTGATTTATTTTGAGAAAAATTTTTGGCATCTTACAGTTTCATGACATGGCTTTTCCTTCGCTGTGCGCAGACACAAGTTTCGTGGCTCCTCTTGTGTATGCTTTCATGGGAAGCTCAAGAGATATTGCAATTGGGCCAGTAGCGGTTGTGTCCCTCTTGCTTGGGACTACGCTGTCCGATGAAATCAGCGACATCCACAGCCATGATTACCTGCGTCTTGCATTCACTGCCACATTCTTTGCAGGAGTCACTCAAATGGCACTTGGTGTTCTTAGGTATATATATATAGTAAATGATTCTCTATCATTCGTTGTTCTTTCTTGCTTTGCCTAAATTTTTCTCGTACTGTGTTACAATCTAAACGTGAATTTTGCAGGCTTGGTTTCTTGATTGACTTTTTGTCTCATGCTGCCATTGTGGGATTCATGGCTGGAGCTGCCATTACAATTGCACTGCAACAGCTTAAGGGTTTTCTTGGCATAAAAGACTTCACTAAGAAAACTGATATTGTTTCTGTCATGCGCTCGGTGTTTCAATCAGCACACCACGGGGTAAAGTAAATTTGGTTTTGCTTAGAAATTCACTTTAAAATGGCGCTCGTACTTAATTTGCTTTAATCTTTGCTTGCAGTGGAATTGGGAGACAATAGTCATTGGAATATCATTCTTGATTTTCCTTCTTGTAACCAAGTATATTGTAAGCATGCGCCGACAACAACTTTCCTTCTTTGATGCTCCTTTACTTGTTGGAACTTTCAGCATAATAACTTAACTTTATCGTTGCAATGGACAGGCTAAAAGGAATAAGAAACTCTTTTGGGTGGCTGCAATCTCTCCTATGATATCTGTCATAGTGTCTACCCTTTTTGTCTACATTACCAGGGCAGACAAGAAAGGAGTGGCGATTGTAAGTAGCACACAATTGATTGAGTGGTCGAAACAAAATTAAGCACTGTGAAACTAAAAGTATGTTATTTCAGGTGAAACATGTTAAGAAGGGTGTGAATCCATCATCTGCCAGCGAGATTTTTTTCAGCGGAAAATATCTAGGCGCTGGTATTCGGATTGGTGTGGTAGCTGGTATGGTAGCTCTCACGGTAAGCAACTTTCAGTTTCCTAAAGCAAAACTCCCTTTTATTTTCATTCTCTTACAGCTAAATTTCTCAAATTTTAGGAAGCTGTAGCAATTGGGAGAACATTTGCTGCCATGAAAGACTATGCACTGGATGGCAACAAAGAAATGATGGCAATGGGAGCAATGAACATGGTTGGTTCTCTAACATCTTGCTATGTGGCAACAGGTACAATTTCAAACCGTGTTCAAGCCTTTTTACACAAATTTTTTCTACCTAAAACTGTCATATCAATAGAAGTTGTTTATGATCTTTGTGTAGGCTCATTTTCTCGGTCAGCAGTGAACTACATGGCCGGTTGTAAAACTGCAGTATCGAACATCGTTATGTCGATGGTTGTGTTATTGACTCTGCTACTCATTACGCCGCTATTTAAGTACACTCCAAATGCGGTGCTTGCTTCTATTATAATAGCTGCTGTGCTTGGCCTTGTGAACATTGAAGCCATTATTCTTTTATGGAAGATTGACAAGTTCGATTTTGTTGCTTGCATTGGAGCCTTGTTTGGTGTGATCTTCAAAAGTGTGGAGATTGGCCTTCTAATCGCGGTAATAAGAAAATCAAGACAAGATTCAGAAAGAGGTTTCTGTCAATTTTGCATATTCGATTTGACCAATTCTTGCTTATGCAGGTGGCTATATCTTTTGCTAAAATTCTCTTACAAGTGACAAGGCCAAGGGTTGCAGTATTAGGGAAGCTTTCAGGAACTAGTGTTTATAGGAACGTCCAGCAATACCCCAAAGCAGCTCAAATTAATGGCATGCTCATTGTCAGGGTTGACTCTGCAATCTACTTCTCAAACTCCAACTATATCAAGGAGAGGTAAATGACTAATTTTATTCCTAACAGTTTAACAAATATGTGTGTTTGAGCATTGTAATTTGGGCTGAGGAATGATTCCATCACAACTAATTTGCAGAATTTTGAGATGGCTGAGTGATGAAGAAGCTCAAAGGACAGCAAGTGGATTGTCCAGAATAGAGTATGTCACTGTGGAGATGTCACGTAAGGGTTCCTAAGCAATCCTGTTTTCGAAGATTAATTTTGATGAATGAATTTATTCACCCAACCATGATGTTCTTCTTGCAGCTGTTACTGATATTGACACAAGTGGCATCCATGCCTTTGAAGAGTTATACAAGAGTCTTCAGAAAAGAAAAGTCCAGGTAAATAATCATAGAATTTTAACGTAGAAATTCTTTTGAAAAAGTCTCTAGGTACAGATTCTCTTAAACTTTGCCAAAAATGATGAGGAATTCCAAGGTCCATGTCCTATACCATATTTGCTTGACAATGAGTGAACTAATTAATTAAATGAGTTTGTTTCGTGCAATCAATGTTGTCATCAATCATTATAATATTATTATGCAGTGGAACACAAGTTGTACTAATTGTGATGACGTTAATCTCTTTTTGTGTTTTTACAGCTTATCTTGGCAAACCCAGGACCAATTGTAATAGAGAAGCTCCATGCATCAAAGTTAACAGACTTAATCGGAGAAGATAAAATATTTCTAACAGTGGCTGATGCTGTTTCAACTTTTGGTCCAAAGGGTGAAGGAGAAGTATGATGAAATAAAATATATAAGTGCTTCAATTCAGCCGTTGAAGTAAAAAATGCAGTAAAGGGTCGGAATCAAGTGTTGAAGAAACTCATCAGAGTGTTACGTAGATTTGTGATCCATAGGTGTTGTTTGGTTTTGTTGAATCTATAATCCCAGATGATGTATATATAAAACAAAAGGGAAAGAAAAGTGTGTAATGGTTTGATTGTAGTATGTATACTTTGTGTTCATATCTTACTTTGTGGAAGTAATTATTTTGTTCATGAGATGCAACACCTTTCTATGCTCAATGGTTGCAGAAGAAAAAATTGACTTCATGATTTGAGGAATGTCACAAATAAAAAATGCTTCACAGCAAGAGTTTTTTATTTTTATTTTTTATATCTGATGACCTACGCAAACAACATGATTTACAATATGATATGCTTCAATCAACATCAACAATTATTGGAATATAAAAATTGTTTTAAGTATGTTGTATCAGAATCTTCATAAGTTGAGAGTGACATTTTGTATTGTTGTGTGATTGGCTTTTGGGATGCGGAAATGGTACTATATAAGATATGGTTTTTCTTACCTTTCACATCAAGAAACATCACTTCTATATTTTGTGTTTAATCAATCATCATTTTATATAAATCGGAATAGATTTTAAAAAACATTTTTAGAAAATATCTTATATTCTTTTAATGAAAAATTCTTAACTTCTTGTTTCTTTCAATTTTTAATTTTATATTATTTTTAAGTTAAATATAATATTTTCTTTAAAAAATATGAATAAAGTAAAATAAAATTGTATCATGATAGAAACTATTCATCATGAATTCATAATACAATTTATATGTTTAAACTTATAAATTTTAGATGCGTGAGATTGCATGAGGGAATGATATGAGCTAACGTTTAGGTTGGATTTGCATTGACCTAATAGGTTTACGTGGGGATTTTCTTCCTTCACCCCCAGTTTTTCTACCTGCACCACCTAAATTAGAAAATACCAACTTTTTCTCTTAGTCGTTCCAGAACCTAAGCATATAGGCCGGAATATTTAATGAGGTGCAAGAAGAAAAAAATAGGTGCAGGAAGAAATTACTTTTGTCGTGTTGGGCCAATATTTTTTTGTAATTTGTAATGAAAACAAAAATTTTACACAAAAAAATAATTATGTTATTTTAAGATATTACTTACAAACAATTGATTAAAATTTACAGTATTGATAAATAGACTGTGCTGTTAGTACTTTTCAATCGAAACCGTTAAAAATTATTGGCATAAATAGTTCTATTATTAGTTTTTATGTGTAAAATTTATGGTAGAACTATTTCTATGTAATTATTTAGTTTATACAAGTTAATCATAAAGAAAAACACGGTTTATATCTTCTAAAGATAAAACTATGTATGGTTTTCTTTATTATCGGAAAACACATTTTTTTGTTTTTGTTTTTCTTCTCAAAATTCAAACTACACATTTTCGCAATAGCATTTTTCATAACTAGGCTAGGTTAGTTCATGTGTGCAATTTTCTTTAGAGTGTGTTTGGATAGAGTATTTTAACGAAGCAATTCATTTTTTTGAAGAATTTAGATTTCTTTGTAATGAAATGCTTTGTTTGGATAGAGAAATTAAAAAGCATTTCAAATGCAAGCATTTTTTTGAAGGATTTCAATTAGTTAAATTAGTAGAAATTCAAATACCCTCAAAATAGGTGGAATTTGAAATTCTTCTCACTCAACTTCATATTCTAGATGATCCGAACAGGCACGACGACCCGAACGTGCCCGACAACCCGAACGTGCCAGACAACTCGTACGGGCCAGATTATCTGGACGGGCTCGACAGTTTGAACGGGCTCGTATGAGTTGTCGGGCCCGTTCGAGTCTTGGGCCCTTCTGGGTTGTCGGGCTTGTCCAGGTCGTCGGATGTGTCCAAGTCGTCGGGCCCATCTGAGTCGTCGGGCCTGTCTGGGTCCTCGGGCCCATCTTAGTCGTTGGACCCGTCCGGGTCTTCGAGCTGGTTTGGGTGTACGGGTCTGTCTGGGTCGTTGAACTCGTCTGGGTATTTAGAATCGTCCAAGTATTCGGCCCCATCCGGATTGTTGGGCTCATCCAGCTCGTTGGGCCCGTCCAGGTCGTCAGGCCCGCTTTGATCGTCGGGCCCATTCAGGTCGTCGAACCCATTTGGAGCATTAGGCCAATGACCTAGACAGGCTGAACCAGGCCATGTTGATGAACTTGACGATACAATCGTGCAGTATGGGCCGTTAGGCCTCTAGATCATTGGGCCACCCAACCTATCTGCTCTTCCCAGTCGATCCAGTTTGGGTGGGTCATTGGATCTAACCAATCCGGTTGCGTAGTTCGGTCTGCCCGACCCATCTAGGTTGTCGAGCATATTTCTAAATTTATCATGAACTCAAAACATAATTAAGCGTAAAATAAATATTGTTAAAATTAAATTTTATCTTACAATAAATT
>Ga0214542_1004461_pt1 | contig 27728 bp, 31 predicted proteins | sample CNSS1metaG_FD_160096 | JGI IMG/M metagenome (GOLD analysis project Ga0214542, IMG submission 160096) | Root nodule microbial communities from cowpea collected in UCLA plant growth center, Los Angeles, California, USA - CNSS1 | ecosystem: Host-associated > Plants > Roots > Nodule | place: USA...
TATATATATATATATATATATATATATATATATATATATATATATATATATATATATATATATATACATATATATATATATATATATATATATATATAAACCACGTAGTGACACGTGACAGTCACTGTTCATGGTCGTTAATGATTTAAACGGTATTAACAAAAAATGATCCAATTGAACAAAATTTACGAAAATTTGGACCTATTTGAGAACAAAAACAAAATTATGACTTATTTTAACAAAACTTGACGAAAATTAGAACCAAAAAGATATTTTAACCTATTTTTTATCGATTGAATGGATCCAACATTGAAAGGGAAATAACTTTTCTATTTTGGAATAAAAATTTAATTTTAAAATTTGGCTATAAAAATAATTGAGTTTTTTTTATTACAATACATATGTCATGTCTCTATCATTTTATTATCATTTTATTTTATTGTTTAAATAGACTTGTGTTAAAAAGACCTTATATATATATATATATATATATATATATATATATATATATATATATATATATTTATTTATTTATTTATTTATTTATTGTTATTATAATTGTTTTAGTCAATTTTGTTTTAAATATTGGTACCTGGGTAGAATTTGGACAATTAAGTAAAATAATTTCGGTTGTAGTGATGATTATGTAATACAAATTTGTGAGATGTTAAGTACTAAGTACAAATTTTGTGTTAGTAGTTATTATGTATGTTAAGAGTATTCAATTTAATCAAATCGAGATTAAATAGATATATGGCATATTTTTATTGTTACACGTAATTAAGATTACATGTTGAAAAAAATTCTCATAATTATAGAATTATGTTTTCTTATAAACTGGTATTTGACACGGGTCTTTTGTTTTTTTTTTCGTTAAGAAATATTAAATAAATTTTATTATATTTGAAAATATTCATTTATATAATATTATTATAAACCTCAATTTTCAGCTTATAAAGGTTTGGGTTTGGCCTTTTCATAGATGCAAGACCAACCCTCTAGAGGACCTTAATACCCCTTCCAGCTGACTCATTCTTCACTTGTCTCCTTTTCAGAAACAGTTTCCCTTCCCCCTCTCTTGTCTCCTGCTAGGTGCTCTGCTAGGGCACAACATTCTTCCGTCTCCAAGCTAATGAAATTCATTCTACCTCCAAGTAAGTTGAACCTTAGAGCTTTCTGGTCTGTTTCTTCCCCTTTACACTTTTTGAGCATGTTAGTCAGGTTAGGGTTCCATCTCTTAACCTCTTTTTGTTCTGGTTTTCATGTTTCAGTTAACTATTCTAGTTACTGGAGTTGTGGTTCTCCTTAGCTTTGGGTCTGTTTGCTTTTGATACTCTAAACCCAGGTAAGGGAAGCTAGGTTTTTCGTTTTTGGTGTATGTTGCTTGTTTCACTACTATTTTATGAATAAAATGATTTAGAAAATCTTGTGCTCGTGTCAGGGTTCTGCCTCGAGCGCTCGCCCAAGCGGCCAGTTCACGTTTTGAGCAACACCCCGTCTCGTTCAGGCGAGAGAGTCTTGCCTAAGCTAGAGCTCGTGAAATCTCACAGGGGCCACTGTTGCAGTCTCGCCTAAGCGAGAGCCTACAGCTTAAGTGAGGTAACTTCCTTCGCTTGAGCGAGGGCTCCTAACTTGAGCGAGGTTGGTGCTGAGTTGTGTCCTAACACTGTTTCCTTGTATGTTTGGGTGATTTATTGTATGATTGGCTTAAGTTTCCTCTTTAAATCCTGAAGTATGTATATAGGCATGGCTGTTTAATTCATATGAACTGAAATTGGTATGTTGGCATGGGTAACACATGGATTTTAGGTTGTATGGTTGAGAACTTGCATGAGAATTGGATGTTTGAGATAAAGGTGGTAGATATGGTATGAAACATGAATTTGGTGTATGATAGGCGTAATTCCATGAGTCTCGTGGGGAGATCTCATGGTAGTGTGTAGTGTATATAATTAAGATAAGGATTCAAGCAAGGATCGCATCCCGAAACTCTAAAGGATCAGTTGGTCTCATGTACAACAAACTGACTCTAGTGGTGAGAGTAGCAGGAGACCCTAGTCTTTGGCAGGATAATGGCCTTAGATGGTTGAAGGCTAACCTTGTGTGTGGTAGGGTGAAACCTATTGGCAATGGTTCTGCAGAGCAGTAGAGGCCACCACAAGTGCAAGCGTCCAGTGAATCAGATCTTATTATATTTATCCAGATAATTGACTCATAGTGTCCTGCTTGTGTGCTATACCATGATTCCTTGTGCCTATTGTGCTATATACTTGGAACTGCCTTAAGTACTTGCTTGCTATAATATGTTTAAATGATTTTACACTAGCTTACCCTTTCATTTTCATGTTTGTGCTTGTCTTATTTTCTTTTTGCAATGATCACCTTTTGGTGGGAGCATATGAGAGAAATGTTCAAGGTGGATCTGATGGTAACAGCGGTGCAGCTTAGATTATCCTGTTTGTGATGGCTCTTAGGAGCAGTTCCATGGCCATGGTGTCTTTTTGTAATAGTTGTTCTAGGAGCAACCCTTTTTTTTCAAACTGTTAAATTGTCAGCTTTTACGTTTAGTTTCGGGCATTATAATTTGGTATGCCTTAGTATATTCAAGTACCTTTATGGATGGCTGTAACGGTGCATTCTTGGATATGATGTTCATCTTATTGCTCTTTCATTATTATAATTATGTGATGTTTCTATTTAGTGGAATTATTCTTTTTAAACGGGATGTCACATTTTTATGGTATCAGAGCCATCGTTCCTTAGTTTTCTGTGGGCTATGTGCTTGCTTAGCTTTCGTCGTGCCTTTCTTGTCATGTTTAGATGAGTTTCTAGTCTAACCAAGTTCTCTAATGGTTCTTTCTCTGTGTCCATGGATATGGCACCTCCACGTATAGCTCCTCTTCCACCCCTATAGGGCGATGGGCAAGATCTGGCTAGGGCGATCGAGGCTTTGGCTATAGCCTTAACGCAACAAAGCAACGCCATGTTGCAACAACATGAGGCAACTATGCAACGCCAAGAGGCCTCTATTGAATAACAGCACCTGGTGATGCAGTAGATAGAGGCTGCGAGACAGGCTTTTGAGGCTTCCCAAAGGCAGCACATGGACGCTCTTTGCCAATTAAGGGAGAATGCGGCTGGTGCTCTTGTGTATGGTCTTCACTCCCAACCTCCACCCCCTGAATGGAGTTTGGAAGATTTCTTGAAGCACTAACCTGCCAAGTTTGATGGCAAGACAAGTCCCGATTAGGTGGACCAGTGGATGAAAGATATGGAGCGCATCTTTGATGCCAAGAGGGGCCCAGATGAGAGCAAACTCGCTTTCACAGTTTACATGCTCACAGGAGAGGCTGAGCATTGGTGGGCCAGCATGAGGCTGGTCATGGAGGAGAAACATGAGCAGATCACCTGGGAGGCCTTCAAGAGTAGGTTTCTATCCGAGTACTTCCCTGATAGCGTGAGATACACTAAGGAGGTAGAGTTTCTCTAGTTGACACACGGGGACAAGTCAGTGGCCGAGTACGCCGAGGGGTTCAAGCATCTTGGGCGTTTCTATACCATGCCACTAGATGAGGAGTAGCGTTGCAGGAAGTTCGATAATGGTCTCAGAGGAGACATTCGCTTGATGGTAGCCCTACTTTCCATTAAGGACTTCACGGCCTTGGTGGAAAAGGCCATGGAGAGAATGAAAGTAGAGGTGGAAGCCCAGCAGCAGCAGAAGGTTAGTGGACCATCTGGGTCTAGGTCGAGATCAGAGGAAAAGAAGAAACCTTATGCTAGGCCCCTTTCCCAGTCTTAGGGGTCTAGAAGCTTTTCTTCCCCGCCCAGCAGGACTCAATGCCACCAGTGCGGAGGACCACACGTGAAGAGTGTTTGTCCTCAGCTGTCAGGGTTTCGCAGATGCAACTATTGTGGCATAGAAGGCCATTTTGGCAGAGATTGTCCTACTATGAGGAGGGCAATGGCACGACCTCCATCCCAGACTCTTGTTCAGACTCAGTAGAGGAGGGGAGGCAGCAGGCCTGAAGCTGCAGGCAGAGTGTATGCTATGACGGGGTCAGAGGTAGCAGGTTTAGGTAACCTCGTGATTGGTTGTTGTGTGATTGCTGGAAAGTCTTGTTGCGTGCTTTTTGATTTTGGAGCGACACACTCTTTTGTGTTAGAGTCATGTGTGTGGGAGTTGGGTCTGCTGGTGTGTGAACTACAGTTTGATCTCGTGGTATCTACTCCGACGTCTAGGTTGGTTAGGACGTCTACCTTGTGTGCTAGGTGCCTAGTGGAAGTAGAGGGACGCGTGTACAAAGTCAATCTTATATGACTCCCTCTAGAAGGGCTAGATGTGATCTTGGGGATGGATTGGCTTTCCACCAATCGCGTTCTCATCGACTGTCGGAAGAAGAAGTTATTGTTCTCCAACTCAGAGGAGCCTGAGTTGTTGTCTTCCCACGGGGTTATGAAGGATATCCAGGACGACGCGCAGTGCTTTTTGATCTTTGCCAAGTTGGAGGTTGAGAGGGAGGAAAGAACAACGGTGATACCCGTGGTCCAAGAATTTGAGGATGTGTTCCCTGAAGAGGTACCAGATTTGCCCCGAGGAGAGAGGTCGAGTTCTCCATAGACTTGGTACTCGGAGCTGGTCCTGTGTCGATAGCTCCTTACCGCATGGCTCCTGCGGAGTTGATAGAGTTGAAGAAACAAATTGAGGAGTTGTTTGAGAAGCAGTTTATACGGCCGAGTGCTTCGTCGTGGGGAGCGCCTATTTTGCTAGTAAAGAAGAAGGATGGTAGCTCGAGATTGTGTGTGGATTATAGGCAGTTGAATAAACTGACTATCAAAAACAAGTACCCTTTGCCAAGAATAGATGATTTGATGGATAAACTACATGGGGCGTCAGTGTTCTCCAAGATTGACCTTCGGTCGGGCTATCATCAGATTCTGGTGAAGGCAGAGAATATGGAGAAGACTGCTTTTAGATCCAGATATGGGCACTACGAGTATGTGGTCATGCCATTTGTTGTGACCAATGCTCCAGCTTTGTTCATGGATTACATGAACAGGATCTTCCGCCCATTTCTAGATAAGTTTGTCGTGGTCTTCATAGACGACATACTCATCTACTCCAGAACGCATGAGGAACACGTTGAGCATCTGAGGATAATGCTTGGTATCTTGATGGAGAAGCAATTGTTTGCCAAGTTGTCAAAGTGTGACTTCTAGATGAGGGAGGTGCAGTTCTTGGGGCACGTGATATCGACCCAAGGTATAGCTGTAGATCCAGCTAAGGTGGAGGCTGTGATACAGTAGGAATGTCCCAAGTATGTGACCGAGATTCGAAGCTTTGTGGGTCTAACAGGCTACTACAAAAGATTTATTGAGGGATTCGCCAAGATAGTAGCGCCTCTTACTCAGCTAACCAGGAAGGACCAGCCGTATGCATGGACTGATAGGTATGAAGAAAGCTTCAGGGAGCTTAAGCAGAGGTTGACCAATGCTCCGGTGTTGGTGATTCCGGATGTGAGTAAACCTTTTGAGGTTTACTACGATGCCTCTCATCAGGGTCTTAGGTGTGTCTTGATGCAAGAGAGGAAGGTGGTGGCTTACGCTTCTAGGCAGCTGAAAGTTCATGAGAAGAACTATCCTACTCATGATCTAGAACTAGCGGCGGTGGTCTTTGCCTTGAAGATTTGGAGGCACTATTTGTATAATGCACAATTCCGTGTGTTTAGCGACCACAAGAGCCTGAAATACCTCTTTGATCAAAAAGAGTTGAACATGAGACAAAGGCGATGGATAGAGTTCCTAAAAGACTACGACTTTGAACTCCTATATCACCCAGGGAAGGCGAATGTGACGGTAGACGCATTGAGTAGGAAGACGGTGTATGTGGCACACTTGATGATTAAGGAGTTGGAGTTGCTTGAAAGTTTAAGAGACATGAAGCTTCGGGTTGAGTTGGAATCGGAATTCATTAGATGTAGCACCTTAACTATATCTAGTGACTTCCTAAGCTTGATTAAGGAAAGGAAAGCAGGGGATGCTAATCTACAGAAGGTGAAAGAGCTACTTGGATCGGATCAGGCCAAGGAGTTTGCCATGGGTGGTGATGGTGTGTTGAGGTTCAGAGACAGGGTCTGTGTACCAGATGATGTTGAGTTGAGGAGATTGGTTCTTGAGGAGGGTCACAAGATTCGTTTTGGTCTGCACCCTAGCATGACTAAGATGTACCAAGACCTCAAGGAAAACTTTTGGTCGCAAGGCATGAAGAAGGAGGTTGCACAATTTGTATCTGCCTGCTTGACTTGTCAAAAGGCGAAGGTGGAGCATCAAAAACCTGGTGGAACGCTCCAGCCCTTGGATATTTCGGTGTGGAAGTGGGATAACATAGCTATGGATTTTGTTACCCACTTGCCCCGCATCCTGAGAGGACATGATGCTATATGGGTTGTGGTAGATCGATTGACTAAGAGTGCTCACTTCTTGGTGGTGAATCTCAGAATGCCTATGGCCAAGTTGTCCCAGCTCTACATCCAGGAGATAGTGAGACTCCATGGGGTGCCTAGTAGCATAGTGTCTGATAGAGACCCCCGGTTCACTTCGAGGTTCTGGCAGACGTTGTAGGATGGTTTGGGTAGCAGACTGAGGATGAGTTCTGCCTATCATCCTCAAACGAATGGGTAGTCAGAAAGGGTGATTCAGTCCTTGGAGGACTTGTTGAGGACATGTATTATGGACCATCTTCGCAGTTGGGATGAGGTGTTGCCGCTGGTGGAGTTCACCTATAACAACAGTTACCAGGCGAGTATAGGGATGACGCCTTATGAGGCTTTGTATGGGAGGAGGTGTAGGACTCCCTTATGTTGGTATCAAGATGGCGAGTCGATTTTGGTAGGACCTGAGTTGTTGCAACAGACCACAGAGAAGGTGCAGTTGGTGAGAGACCAATTGCAGGCATCCTAGAGCCGGCAAAAAGCATATGTAGATCAGAGGAGGTGACCCTTAGAGTTTGAGGAGGGAGATCATGTATTCTTAAGGGTGACCCGAACCACTAGTGTGGGGAGGGCTATCTGCTCAAGGAAGCTATCTCCTAAGTTCTTGGGCCCATATCAGATCTTAAGGAGAATAGGGCCTGTAGCTTATGAGATTGCATTGCCACCCCAGTTGGCTAATCTCCACCCAGTTTACCATGTCTCCCAACTACGAAAGTATGTGTTCGACCCGTCACATATGTTGGAGGTAGAGGATGTGCAAGTCAGGGAGGATCTTCGGGTAGTGGTACAACCAATGGCTATAGAGGATCGCCAAGGTAAGGAGCAGAAGGGAGAGCCACCAGTCTTGTTAAGGTCATCTTGGACCGGAGGACAGGTGACTCAACCTTGGAGCTAGAAGAGGACATATCCACATCTTTTCTGGTAAGTTTTAATTTTCGAGGATGAAAATTTTTGTTGTTGGGGAGATTGTAAACCCCAATTTTCAGCGTATAAAGGTTTGGGCTTGGCCTTTTCGTAGGCCCAAGACTAGCCCTCTAGAGGACCCCAATACCCCTTCCAGCTGACTCATTCTTCACTTGTCTCCTTTTCAGAAATAGTTTCCCTTCCCACTCTCTTGTCTCCTGCTAGGTGCTCTGCTAGGGCACAACATTCTTCCGTCTCCAAGCTAACGAAGCCCATTCTACCTCCAAGTAAGTTGAACCTTAGAGCTTTCTGGTCTGTTTCCTCCCCTTTACACTGTTTGAGCATGTTGGTCAGGTTAGGGTTCCATCTCTTAACCTCGTTTTGTCCTTGTTTTCAAGTTTCAGCCCACTACTCTAGTTACTGGAGCTATGGTGCTCCTTAGCTTTGGGTCTGTTTGCTTTTGCTACTCTAAACCCAAGTAAGGGAAGCTAAGTTTTTCGTTTTTGGAGTATGTATCTTGTTTCACTATTGTTTTATGCATAAAATGATTTGAAAATGCTTGTGCTCGTGTGAGGTTGAACTAAAATGCTTGGTTGGATTGTTTCTGGTGTTGCATGCGTGGAACAGTGGGGGAGAACTAATATTCTAGCCCAAGCGAGCTCATCTCGCCTAAGTGAGAATAGCAGATGCTCGCCCAGGGTTCTGCCTCGAGCGCTCGCTCAGGCGTCTAGTTCACGTTTTGAGCGACACTCCGTCTCGCTCAAGCGAGAGGGTCTCGCTAAGCGAGAGCTCGTGAAATCTCATAGGGGCCACTATTGTAGTCTCGCCTAAGCGAGGACTCCTAGCTTGAGCGAGGTTGGTGCTGAGTTGTGTCCCAACACTGTTTCCTTGTATGATTGGGTGATTTATTGCATGATTGGCTTAAGTTTCCTCTTTAAATCTCGTAGTATGTATATAGGCATGGTTGTTTAATTCATATGAACTGAAATTGGTATGTTAGCATGGTTAACACATGGATTTTGGGTTGTATGGTTGAGAACTTGCATGAGAATTGGATGTTTGAGATAAAGGTGGTGGATATGGTATGAAACATGAATTTGGTGTGTGATAGGCGTAATTCCATGAGTCTCGTGGGGAGATCTCATGGTGGTGTGTAGTGTATATAATTAAGATAAGGATTCAAGCAAGGATCGCATCCTGAAACTCTAAAGGATCAGTTGGTCTCATGTACAGCAAACTGACTCCAGTGGTGAGAATAGCAAGAGACCCTAGTCTTTGACAGGATAATGGCCTTAGATGGTTGAAGGCTAACCTTGTGTGTGGTAGGGTGAAACCCATTGGCAATGGTTCTGCAGAGCAGTAGAGGCCACCACAAGTGCAAGCGTCCAGTGAATCCGATCTTATTATATTTATCCAGATAATTGAGTCATAGTGTCCTGCTTGTGTGCATGATTCCTTGTGCCTATTGTGTTGTATACTTGGAACTGCCTTAAGTACTTGCTTGCTATAATATGTTCAAATGATTTTACACTAGCTTACCCTTTCATTTTTGTGTTTGTGCTTGTCTTATTTTCTTTTTGCGATGATCACCTTTTGGTGGGGGCAGATGAGAGAAATGTTCAAGGTGGATCTGATGGTAGCAGCGGTGCAACTTAGATTATCCTGTTAGTGATGGCTCGATGAAGGTGTGCTTTCGATAAAGGCCTGCTTTCCGTGACTGCCCTCGATCTTTTATTTTACTTTTCTGGACAAGTAATCTTTTTAAAATTACAGAAAAACATTAGGAAATACTTTAATTATCTTAATTTTTAATATTTTTGTTGCGAAATTTTATTAATAAGAAAAATTGTATAATTGATAGATACATATGTAAATTCGTAGGTAATTTTACATTCTTTTCTACAAATAATTTTACATAGAAAAATTTGCAGGTATTTCATGCGAAGTTTTATTAGTAGGAAAAAGATATATAATTAATAAATATATAAATAAATTTGCAGGTAATTTTAAATTTTATTGTTGCAAATCATTTATCATGGAAAAATTTGCACGTATTTCATACAAAAAATATTTTGCTACAAAATTCCCAAATATTTCTTGCCAACTACATTTTGTATCATAAATCAAATGAATTTCATGCGAAATTTTTTTTAAAGAAAAATATGCAGAAATTTCTTGCTAAAATATTTTTGTAAAAAAAGTTGTAGGTAATAAGTAATTTTTTAGTAGTGTGTAGTGTGGGCATACTATGAATTATGATCTCGTCCAAATTAATAATAATAGTACGAAAAAATTTAAATAATTAATCACATGTATTTTTTATAACAAAATAATTAAAAAATAATATTATTTGATACTAACATTTTAAATTAAAATAATAAAGTGTAATAAATCTTTCAAACTTTCAATAAATATAAATTCAACCTTCATGTATTAAGATAGTAGCATTACTAAATTAATAAATAAAGAAATAAATTAAAATATAATATAATAATTGATTATATTTATATTATAATATCATTGATAAATATATTATAAATCAAGAAACAAGATTCAGATTGATTCTTAAACTCATTGTTTCATAATCAAATAATCACAATAATCAAAACCATTTATCTTCACTGTATTTATAAAAATAAAATAATATTAAAACTCACATTGTAAATAAAAATAATAAAATGTAATAAATGTATTCAACACATATATTGATTCAAAATTTCTGAATAATAATTAAAATAATAATTTAAAATAAAATATATTTATTAATACAAATAATAATAATAACAGAAACAATAATCATAATAAGTATTAATTATCGGTTAAAACTCCATTCATAATTAAAGAAATTTAAAATAATTAATAAAATAAATTAATTGATAAAAATATTTGGAAATTAATCATATAATTATTAATTAAAATGTATAAATTTAAAAGATTTCAAAACTATGAAATAAAAAAATTCACTCATAATTAGAAAATTAAAAATAATTAATAAAGTTAATTAGTTAATTAATAAAGTTAATTAGTTAATTAATAAAAAAAAATAGAAACAAATCATATAATTATTAAGTGGTATTACTAAAAAAGATTTTTAGTAATAATAATAGCACAGAGTTCACATAATCACAATTTGAATATGTGTCTATTAGATTTGAAGTTTAAAATAAAAATTTGAATTTGAAGATTGAAATAATATTTATCTTTTATGTAACTGATTTATTATAATAAAGATTTTTGTATATTTTTTATGATGATCGTGACATCCCATTTTTATTTTTAATAGGATAATCTACTAAAATTAAGCATCAGATAATTATAATATAAAAGAGCACATGACATGAAGCTTACATGTACTAACTATTATAGTTATCCATAATATACTTGGAATGAAAGTTTAGGCACACCACGATGCCATAAAACATAAAACAAGAGTACTATTGTTTTGCAAAAGGATTGCTCAAGGAGCAAGGAATTTAAAACAAACTAGGAGTTCTTCAAGAGGGCTCAATTGTGAGCCACAACCCAGACCATGGGGACGACTCTACACAGCAGCATCTCCACCACCCTGAGTACCTCCAGGGGTTTCCACATCTGCTCACACCAATAAATTGGTGATCATTGCAAAAAGGAGACACCAAGCAAAGAAAACATACACCAAAAAAAGGGTAAGCTAGAGCAAAAATTGTTTTAATCATGTTATAGAGAAAATAAATAGTCAGATCATATTATGCACAGACAAAGCAGTACACACCAAAATCATGTGAAAGCAAACAATTTGAAGACTCTATGACTCAATATCCGGATCATATTCTTGATATAGAATTCTAAAGGAAGTATGCGCCTGTGCTGGCTTCTAAACTCTGCATAGTCTATACGCAAGGGGTTATCACCCAACCACACAAGACTAGGACCTCATGCCACTCTCACCACATAAATTATTCTACTCTATATGAGCGTGAATAATTTTTAGAGTTCATGATACCTTCCTTTATCTAGACATCTCCTATATCAAGGTATACACTAACCACCATCACCAAGAGTTTCCCTTGAAACTCTTTTACCAACAATTTCCACATGTCATCTCAATCATTCAAGTCTTATGCCAATCCACCACCAATCAAACAAGTCTTGTTTTCCATTTCATACTCAACATAACAATATTTCATTTAATCTCATACTTTATATATGCATACCAAGACATACATATATCACAAAATAATATTCATCCCAAATAAATGAGTGCAAAAATTTAAGTACCTGCAATTCCATACAATCAAGCACAACACACAACCATAATTCTTACACCAAAATTCCTAAGAAAATTTATTATCACAAAACCAAAATCACTGTAGTAATGCGTGACACATTTCTCAAGCTACAGACATATAATCGACGATCCAACCGGTCAAATCATAAAATAGCATGTTATGAACCAAATGTCAAAATTTGAGCTCAATCCAACGGTTAATGAGTCGGGAAAGTCAATTTTACTAAAACTGCGAATATTAGAAAAATACACAATCGCCCAGCGACCAAGGCACTCGCCCAGTGACCAAGGCACTCGCCCAGTGACCAAGGCACTCGCCCAGTGACTGTGCGACGCATCTAGAATATGAGAAATAACGTCAAATATCAAAATTTCATGAATATTTGAACCCCTAACTCAAAAATATACCAAAAACTAACATTTTCCCCAATCTTTTCTCATATTTCACAAAACATTAATCGCATAAAATAGAAATAACATGAAACCCTAGCTTCCCTTACCTTTTTTAGACACTAGCAAACGCAACAAGTCTACAACTAAAGAGCACCACAGCTCCAAGAGCTAGAGCAGTGAGCTGAAACATGAAAACCAAGACAAAACAAGGGTAGGAGGTTAAACCCATCCAAACCAACGTACCCAAACGATGAAAAGGGAAAAACAGACCAGAGAACCTAAGGTTCAACTTACTTGGGGTTGGGGGTGGACTTGGCTAGCTTGAAGATGAGAGAACTTTTTTATGCCTTAACAGAGCTTCTGCTTCAATAGAGAGATGAAAGAGAGAGGGACAACTTTCTGAAAATGAGAAAAGTGAGAGTGTGAGGGTCTGGACAGAATATTGGGGGTTCCCTTCATGGGCTAAGCTTGGGCCTACGAAAAGGCCAAACCCAAACACATATGAGTTGAAAATCGGGGCTTACAATTATTAAACTTAAGAATAATTATATTATATGTAATTAGTTTAATATATATATATATATATATATTATTTTTATAATTTTGTTACATAAAAATGTTAAAATATGTATAATTATTTATAAACATTTGTTATGGTATCATTAGTATTGGTATAAATGATAAAATTTAATTATATTAGTTAAGTATAATTATTTATAAACATTCGTTATGATATCATTAGTATTAATATAAATAATAAAATCTGATTACATTAATTGTTATTATTATATGTAGTAAATTAGTTTTATAGTATTTTTATATTGAAGTCTTTAGATGTTATAATTGTTTATAATTAATATTACATTTACATCTGTTATAGTCTCTTTTTTTTCTAAATTTGTTATAATGTTTCCTTTAAAGAAATTTGTATATTTACTATTATGTTCAAATAAATATTTATTTAAATAATTACATTTAAGTGTTATAATATTTAAATAAAAAATTTGATAAAATAAAAATTAACTAATTAATTACACTATTATTTATAACAAATTAACTAAAAGTAAACTGCACTATTTTGTTATTAATTAAAAATAAATTGTCCAAAGAAATATCTGTTTTTATTTTTAATATTCTTATTTTATATTTCTCTTTTTTATTTGTTTTGCTTTACTAATTTTTCATTAAATTTTTTATTTGTCGTCTATGTATGATATAATAATAATAATAATATTTTTATTAATTAATTATCAAATGGGAGATTAGAAAATAAATAAAAATTATTTATTATGTTCAGTAGTAGGCTACTACTTGATATCAAATATTTTTTTTATATCCTTGATGATTTAGAATAACATTCACTTAATGTTTCACGTAATTTGAAAAATAAGTAAAAAGCATTTCATTCCTTTTATAGGTTAAGATACAAAACAAAATATTTATGAATCATTTTACATATATGTTTTCTTTCACATGCTTTTGACTTTAATATATGAATCATTTCGTGGCTTGAAGTTCTCCTTACATGCGAATCACAATTACGATAAACTCCTCAAATTTCTTCGGCGTTATATCTTCTTGGTTACTTTTGTAGTATAAAATATAATCAACAGATAACTAATAATTTCACTTGAATCATAATGTAGTAATTTTCACTTAAATCATAATGCATTAATTTATATTCAAATCTGTGAAACTCCATCTCTAGTCCCTACAACATTTTCTTGTCCCCTATTAGAGTAGCTAGTAAATCATCTTGAGATGGAAACCTAGAATCTCATTTTTTTAGTCACATAATTGACATGGAATTATCAGCATGTTTCATGTAGTCATAATGAAGCTTTTCAATCACATATTAAACAACCAATCCAATTGACCTGAATTATCATCGGAAGATGTAAGAATGCTTAGAATATAAGGACATTAGAGCCAACTTAACATTAATAGTTATTATTAACCACAAATAACACCATTCAATTACAAAAACAACTCAAGCTCTAAAAACATTAAAAATAATAGAACATTCCTTTGCATTAATTGTGAGAACATGGATGAGTTTAAGATAATCATCCTTGTAGCCCATGATAAAGGGACAATTGCTTCTGGAAGAATACAGAAAGGTCATATCCACAAGGTGAAAAAAACCTGAAGACAAAAGTCTGGGCTTAACTTAAAATTACAACTAATAACGAACAAAAAAATCAGACAACTTATTAGACAACCTAAATCAAAGTTATTGACTTCATTGTTGTCTAAGGATATGAAACTTCTTTTGTAACCACCTACCAATGTCCTTGTCACTACTGATTAAACACTGGAAGATACTACACGGTTGTATGTGCATATCTAACAACATAGATTCCAAAAGTCATTCATATGCATATCCAATCACAACAAAAATCAATGACAGGTAATATCTAAAAACCTTGGCTCTTCTTTTAGCAAAAATCTTCTTTGAACATTAGTTAGTTCCTCCATGTCATTGAGTTATCTATCTTCTTCATCACCTTCTGCTCATTTTGGTGGGATTGTGCTTTTGAGTTGGTGAAAGAGCTTTTCTAATGTTAATCCTCTACCTACATGTGACAAATAACAACATCAAGTCCCACACACATAACGAAGAACAACAATATTGGATCATTTTTATAAGATCGATCAAATATCACAGTGAAATCCAAATCATGTACTTACTTTAAAAGATGCTTGAAATCTTACTTCCCTAAATACCTAAAATAATTGTAGACAGATTTGACCTCCAAAAGTACCACATTAAAAGCATTCAAATTAACAATATTGATTTCGTCTAACTCTCCAATGATTACAAAAAATGCATCATCACATCTAAAATAATTTAATCACATCTCAAATAATTTAAACAAAATATCTCTTTAGTTGTTAGCTCATGATCCTTGATTGGTAAATCAACTACATCAGTAAAGGTTATAAAAGATATTGAACCAAGGAATAATAAAGATTCCAAAAGAACATGGTCAACAAAAACATTATTAGAATAAAACAACAAAGAAAAAGGTAGGAGAAAACAATGTCATTGATAGAAATGAGTGTTTTTTTAGGGTTGGGAATGGAGAAGGGTGGAAGAGGGTTTCAAAGGTTATTAGGCAGCCACATGAGGAGGAAAAATTAGTGATATAGAGTCAATTGTGAAAAAGAAACATACTGATGTGACCCCATTAAGGCTCACAGCTTGGGCCATTGGCTAGGCCCATTTCTTTTAATTTATTTTATTTTTAATTAATGGGTTAAATATGTTTTTGGTCCCTCAAGTTTCAGTGAATTTTGGAATTAATCCCTCTTCGAAACTTTGTATCAATTTAGTCCTTCATCTTTAGAAATGTGTGGATTTAGTCCTTCTTACCAAATTTTATTAAGTTTATTTGCTATTTTAAACGCATTTTATGATAATATTTGAGTTAACATTAAAGCGAAAATGTGTCAAACGGTGTAAACAATTCAAATACTATCATGAGATGCACTTGAAATGTCAGATAAACTTAAAAATATTTGGTTAAAAGGACTAAATTCACGTATTTTTAAAGATGAAGGACTAAATTGGTCAAAAGTATTGAAGAGGGACTAATTCCAAATTTCATTGAAACTTGAGGGACCAAAAACATATTTAACCCTTAATTAATTAAAACTTGTTCTAATTGGGTTGTTTTGCTAATTACAGCCTATCTTCAAAGTTGCCAATTATTGAAAGTGTTGGCATTGGGCCTGCGGCCCAATTCTTCTCCATGTCTTCATGCTAACACCTGTTGAACCACTTTCATGCCACTTCAATGCATAGGCTACAGCGCTCCTTCAATTTGGGCTTCCATTTGCTAAGTGCAACCTAATGTTTGATTCTAGCACACAATTCAAGTTGCAGCAACGTACCTCATATGTTGGGCCTGCAAAGTGAATCAACCAATTGGTTCTAGGGCTTACATCACGACAAGTGTTCTCCACTTGCAACCCATTTTCTCTAAAGAATCACGCTTCCAACACACAGCCATTTGAATCAGAGTACCTTTCACGCTTATTTTCCTAAAGCGTACCTGCTAGGGTTTCTTTATAATATCTTCACGCCTCTCCCCATCATGCGAGCTTTCTCTTTTGAAGCCCAACCTCTGTTAGGTTTTCCTTTGTCCCCTTACGCATAGCCAAACATGATTACGGTGTGTTCATCATGATAGCACCGTTAGGTTTCAACATTGCTTCCCCAACCCATTTTTCGTTAGGGCTCTTGTACATGGTTGTGCTGTAACATCCCGTCAGGATATTACATATTTAAATAAATAAAATAGATAAAACAACAATTACATCACAATTAATAATACCTCATTTCCCATAAAGCGCGGGAAATTTAAAACTTTATTACTTCCAAATAAGATTCTAAAATCCATAGTTTATAAAACTGAAAATAATATAAAAACCTCTCATAAGAGTTTACAATTTATTTCCGAAACATAAAATATATCTATAGCTCCCATGTTATCCCCGCTCCATGGCTAAGTCTTACCAAAACCACCTGCATCAACATCATCTGCTCACGTGTACCGCGTACATGATCATCGCAAAACACATGCAGATAGGGTGAGCTTAACATATAAAACATATACAAATATATATACACTTATACAACATATCAATATAAACAGCACAATCATTCCAAAGGACTTCCCTTCTTTTGATTCATACCACCTGGCCACAACCAGGTTATTCGTGTTCTACATCTTCTAGTGATTACTTTAAGATGACTTGTTGCCATACCTATCAGCCACAACCGATAGAGCACGTGCGAGAAACCATGCTACGGATCATACAGCGTAACGCCAGGTGGAATTCCCAAATACGAACATAGTTTGTAACGTCCCAAGACTACCAAACTCGTCAGCTCATCACTGAGGAGGGCAATCCATCTAGACTCATCCGTACTGGCCACAACAAGCACACTCACACCGGCAACATTCGCCAACCCGAGCCACAACTCAAGAGTTCCTCATGTTCATCCGCCATCTCGAGCCACAACTCAAGAGATGCTATTTCGAGTCATAACTTAAGGAATACCACGTGCTTTAAACCTTATCCCGAGCCACAACTCAAGGGATACGTTCCAAGCCACAACTCAAGGAACACCAACAATCCCACCTTTGAAGCACCACCAAAAGCCTTGTAGAACACGCCTACAGAATCAACAACCCAAGGTTGCATCAGAAAAATCGCCTAGCGGGGGACACGTGCCGCCAGGCACTGCCAGCTTCCAGAACGCTTGGCGAGGGACGCATACCGCCAAGCGCATAGCGCCTCAAAACTCATAGAGCTCTAATTTTCATAATATAGCTGGGCGTAATTATATGATTAAATTGATGTGTTTATTTTATTGTTGAGCTCACCTTTTCATTTTGTGTGTTTGGCGATGATCGTGTAATTCTTTACACGAGAGCAGTTGATGATACAAGGGACCCTGCTAACACTTGAGACAGAGAGAGGGGCTAGCTTGGGTCGAAGTTAGGAAAGTTGAGGGAGTATGAGAAGATCTTCAGGGTGATCGAGTGCACCGAGGCTCAGAAACTTACATTTGCCACTTTCCTGTTAGAGACAAACGCAGAGTAGTGGTGGATGGGAATGCAACAATAGATGCAGACCTGGGAGGAGGTGTCATGGCCAAATTTCAGAAAGAGGTTTTTAGAGAAATACTTCCTTAACAGCGCTAGGCATGAGCGCGAAGCTGAGTTCCTCACCCTGCAGCAGGGGAACATGTTTGTACAGGCGTATGTGGAACGATTTGAGTACCTGGCGAGGTTCTACTCGCAGGCCGTCACTGAAGAATGATGCTGCAGAAAATTTAAGGGAGGTTTGAGGCATGAGTTGCGACGATTCATCGTACCCTTGAGGGTCAGAGAGTTTCCCGTCTTGGTCGAGTAAGCCAAGAGCGTAGAGCAGCTGGAGGTGGGGCCCAACAGAGTTAGTCGACCCCAGAAGTCCAGTGTTGAGGGCAGACAACAGATGAAGCCCTTGAGTAGACCCCAGTCTTCCTCGCAGAAGTTACGATGCTATAATTGTGGAGGAGAGCACCTTAGGAGGAATTGTACTAAGTCGGCAGGTAGCGAAGGTAGTAGTGCTAGCATTCGCAAGTGCTATGCTTGTGATCAACCGATACACTTTGTTAACAAGTGTCCTAATAAGAAAACTACTACAAGAGCACGACCATAACCATCCTCGTCAGATAGGCCTAGAGCAGCAGGCCGAGTCTTTGCCTTGACCAGTACGGAGGTCGCCCAGTCAAGTAGTCTTATACTTGACTTTTGCTTATTATTGGGTGACCATGTGTTAGTGTTGTTTGATTCAGGAGCTTCGCACTCTTTCATATCTCAAAACTGCGTGAAGAGGCTAGGATTGTCGACTCGCGATTTCAACTAATTCTGCCTGCCTGTGTTGGATGCTCGATTGAAGTGAAGGGTAGAAGGTTCAAGGTGAACCTTGTGTGCTTTCCTTTAGAGGGATTGGACGTAATCTTGGGAATGGACTGGTTGTCAAGAAATCATGTAGTCATTGATTGTGGACAACGTAGGGTGGTATTCCCAGAGTCAAAGGGAATTGAGTTGATCTCCACTCACAGAGCCTTGAAGGAGATTGAAGATTGAGCTACTTGTTTCATGATAGTGGCTTAAGGGGAAAAGAATATCATAAAAGAAAATATCAAAAGTATACCAGTAGTGGACGAGTATGCCGACGTGTTTCCCGCTGAAATACTCGAATTGCCACCAAACAGGGACATAGATTTCTCTATTGATCTAATCCTTGGAGCGAGTCCAATGTCGGCCGCCCCTTACAGAATGGTACCGATGAAACTAGCAGAGTTGAAAAAGTAGATCGAGGATTTGATAGAAAAGAAATTTATCAGACCTAGTGCATCACCATGGGGAGCTCCGGTGTTATTGGTGAAGAAGAAGGATGGGAGTTCTCGATTATGTGTAGACTACCGATAGCTGAATAAACTGACGATAAAGAACAAGTATCCATTGCCGAGAATTGATGATCTATTGGAGCAGTTGAGAGGGGCAGGTGTATTCTCCAAGATTGACTTGAGGTCTGGATACCATCAGATCCTGGTCAAATCATAAGACGTCTAAAAGATAGCATTCAGATCGAGATATGGACATTACGAGTATGTAGTAATGCCATTTGGAGTGACTAATGCTTCAGCAGTCTTCATGGATTATATGAACCAAATTTTCCGGCCCTTTTTGGACAAATTTGTGGTGGTGTTTATAGATGACATTCTCATATATTCCAAGAATAGGGAGGAGCACGCTAAGCATATGAGTGTTGTATTGACAGTACTCAGAGAACATCAGATTTATGCCAAGCTGTCTAAGTATGAGTTCTAGTTAAAGGAGGTACAATTTTTGGGGCATGTTATTTCCTCACATGGTATTGCAGTGGATCCAAGCAAGATCGAAATAGTGCTAAAATGGGAAAATCCCTGTTCTATGACTAAGGTACAGAGTTTCTTGGGATTGGCTGGAAACTACAATAGGTTTGTGGAGGGGTTCTCTAAAATGGTGAGTCCTCTTACTCAACTCACTAGAAAAGATCAACCATTCTCCTGGATAGAGAAGTTTGAAGAATGCTTTGAGGAGATGAAGAAGAGATTGACTACAGCCCCAGTACTAGCTATACTAGACACAAGTAAGAATTTTGAGTTGTATTGCGATGCGTCCTATCAAGGTTTGGGATGTGTACTAATGCAGGAGAAGAGGCCAATAGCCTATGCTTACAGGTAGTTGAAAGTTCATGAAAAGAACTACCCCACCCATGATTTAGAGTTGGTTGTGGTAGTGTTCGCTCTTAAGACTTGGAGGCACTACTTATATGGCTCCTAATTCCAGATTTTTAGCGATCACAAAAGCTTGAAATACATGTTTGACCAGAAGGAGTTGAATATAAGACAACGATGTTGGATGGAGTATCTTAAGGACTATGATTTTGAGTTACTTTACCATCTAGGTAAAGCAAATGTAGTGGCAGACGCCTTGAGCCGAAAGAGGATGCATGTGTCGGCAATGATGGTTAAAGAGCTGGAATTAATTGAGAAGCTCAGGGATATGAATCTAGGTATACAGCTAGAAGAGGGTTCTATCAGGTGTAGTGTGATGACGTTGACCAGTGACATCTTGGGAGTGATTCGAGATTAACAGAAGAAGGATGCTGAGTTGTAGCAGTTTGTGAGTTGGCTGGGTAATGAGAAGGGGAAGGATTACAGGATGGGATCAGATGGCATCCTGCGTTTTCGAGACAAGGTATGTGTACTGGGAAATTGGAGGTTGCGGAAACAGATTTTAGAAGAGGGTCACAAAAGTCCTCTTAGTATACATCAAGGTATGACTAAGATGTATAAGGACCTGAAACAGTCCTTCTGGTGGAACGGAATGAAGACTGATGTTGCCGACTTTGTGGCATCATACTCAGTGTGTCAAAAGGCAAAGATTGAACACTAGAGACCAGGTGGTACCTTGCAGCCACTAGACATTCCGCAATGGACATGGGATAATATCTCCATGGACTTCGTGACTCATTTGCCAAGATCTACTAAAGGGCATGACTCAATCTAGATAATTGTTGATAGGTTGACTAAGTGTGTCCATTTCTTGGCAATTAATCAGAAGATATCCATGGACAAGCTGGCTGAGTTGTATGTTAGAGAGGTAGTCAAATTGCATGGAATGCCGGCAAGCATCCTATTTGACAAAGATCCGAGGTTTACTTCTCGCTTTTGGCAGTCTCTACAGGCATCTTTGGGGACTCAGTTGCGGATGAGTTCTGCATATCATCCGCAGACTGATAGACAGTCTGAGTGGACGATCCAGTCCTTGGAGGATCTACTACGAGCTTATGTGTTGGATCATATGAGAAGTTGGAGTGAGATGCTTCCATTGGTGGAATTTACGTACAACAACAACTATCACTCTAGTTTTGGTATGACGCCATATGAGGCCTTGTATGGACGATAATGCAGAACTCCGCTATGTTGGAATCAAAATGGTGAGTTGCTGGTGTTGGGTCCAAAGTTCTTACAACAGACTTCTGAGAAAGTCGAGGCCAATTAGGAGAGAATGAAGACAACTCAAAGCAGGCAAAAGTCCTACGTAGATAAAAGATGGAGGTCTTTGGAGTTAGAAGCAGGAGATCATGTGTTCCTCAGAGTCACACCAACTGTTGGTATTGGAAGGGCTATCAAATCAAGGAAGTTAACTTCAAGGTTTGTTGGGCCATATCAGATCTTAAGGAGGATCGATGCCACAACTTATGAAATTGCTTTGCCACCGCATCTTATGAACCTACACAACGTATTTCACATTTCACAGTTGAGGAAATACGTAGCAGACCCCTCGCATGTGCTAAAATCATATGACATCCAGATCAGGGAGGATCTGATAGTGAATACCGGACTCACTAGAATTCTAGACTCTCAAGTGAAGAAATTGTGGGGAAAGGAGATTTGGACGGTGAAGGTCATCTAGGATGAAATTATTCAGGACATGACTTGGGAGATGGAGGATCACATGAGGCAATCCTATCCAAACTTGTTTCCTGGTAAGTCAGATTTTCGAGGACGAAAATCTTTTGAGGTGGGGGGAGTGTAAGACCCGAGAAAAATTAAATAATTAAATAAATACTTATTTAATAAATGCGGGTAGTATAAGCCTTTATGGCATTGAATGTTAATTGTTATGATGTGGAAGAGTATTAGTTCAAGTGGTTGTGAGTACTTAATTGTGGGAGAGGACTTGGGTTCAAGTCCTATGTATGCCAATTGTATGTTATTTTATTTTTGTGTGCATTATTTTAAGGTTAGGAATGAATGTGAGTAGTGATAATGTAATCCTAAAATTATAGGAATTATCACAAAACATGAATTGGTTGAATGGTTGTGCATTGACTCTATGGTTGTGCGTTCAAACCTTCTTGAGAACGAAATTGACTTGTTATTTTTGCTAATTTAATTATAGTCTGAATGTGAAAGGGTGGGTAAACCCTAGAGACATTGGGCACAGCCAAGAGGATGGGAAAAACAGCCCATAATGAGCTATGAAAGGCAATTATAAAAAATTAAAAAGCCTTTTTCGTTTTTTTTTTACCATTTACCATAATTAATGAGCATATAGAAGGGAAAAATCAGGCAAATAGAAGGGTTTTGGAGTCTGAAATCTAGAGTGTGGTAAGGAGCACAAGTTTTGGAGTGAAAAGTGAGTTAGAGGGAGTCAAGAGAGTTGAATTTGGAGGGCATCAAGGGAAGTCAATTTTTGGGGCAAGAAGAGCTATCACCCTTCATTGTTCTAAGCAGAGAAAAATCAGGTTAGGCGAGCTTTATGCTTTGATTGTATGGTTATGAATGAATTGCATGATTTTATGATTGTGTACCATGAATTTTTCGTGCTAAACCATAACTGAATTAGAAATGGGTTGTTTTGATGTGGTTTGGAAAGCATCTTATACTTTGGTATGAATATGATTGGGGGTTTGCTGCTGTATGACTGTTTATGTCCCAATCTAAAAATTTTGGAAGTCAATTTAGATTAAACCATGTTTATAAAACGTGTGCACTATTGTGGATTGTTTGTCAACAATTGGGATGTGGTTTGGCATTTTTTTTGTGATTGTGCGTACATAAACAGGGATTCCATCTGCTAATTTCGCTCAGGCGAGCCAAGCTCGCCTAGGTGAAAGTTGCAGAGTTTTGACCCTGATTCTGCTCGAGCCACTCGCTTAGGCGGAGGCCCAAATTTTTGGGTGACATGTTATCTCGCTCAGGCGAATGCATCTCATCTAAGCGAGAAATCAAGGATTGCGAGTCTTGGGTTGGGCATCTCACTCAGGCGTTGTGCGTTGTGCATTGTGCTTTGTGCATTGTGCATCTCACTCACTTAGTTTTGCGTTATGCTTAACTCGTCGCCTAGGCGAAGGAGGGGCTCGTCCAAGCGAGATAGGCTCGCCTAAGCGAGACTTTGCAAGTGAGATACTGTAGCACGCTCGTTCAGGCGAGAAAGATTAGCTTAAGCGAGACAGGCCTGGTCGCTCAAGCTAGGTCTTCTAGCCCAAGCGAGATTAGTGTAGTTTATGTGTGTAATACGCATTGATGTGAACGTGGATCAGGAGATGTTGTGCCATGAGTGGGTAGGTTCATGGATGGTGGTTAACATGTGATGGTATGAGCGGGAGGTTCATACCCAATGACTCTCATGTGAGGATACGGGCGAGGTAGGTTCATATGTTCTGTTCTCACATTTGAGAGATGCTGCGTGCGGAGAGGTACGTGGCTGGTGGATCACATGTGTTAGACTACGGGCAGGCAGGTCCATAGAGTAGGACTATGAGCGGGGAGGTTCGTAGAGGCAGGACCACGAGCGGGCAGGTTCGTGTGAGCATCATGAATCTTAAGTCCATGGCTAACCTTGTTATGTGATTTGAATGTTGAAAAGCCTTAGGGTATTAAGAACTTGGCCAAGGTCTAATTTTAATAATATAGTTGGGCATAATTATATGATTAAATTGATGTGTTTATTTTATTATTGAGCTCACCATTTCATTTTGTGTGCTTGGCGATGATCGTGTAATTCTTTACACGGGAGCAGTTGATGATACAGGTGACGCTGCTAAACACTTGAGACGGAAAGAGGTGCTAGCTTGGGTCGAAGCTAGGAAATTTGTTATGTCATTATTTCTTTATCAGATATCTTGGAACTTGTAATAAGTTTAATTACTCTAAGTTTATTTAGATTATGGCGTCCTGATTAATATTCTGAATTTTTCCCGCGGTTGGGAATACTAAAAATTATGTCGATTGTTTTTACATATTGTTAATACTTATTTAATTAAGAAATTTTCCAGTAAGGATGTTACATTTGGTATTAGAGCAAAAGTTTTAAGATTGTTGGAAAATATGGGGAGTGAGCTGACCATGTTTCCTTTGTGAAACTATTGTGTGTTATTGATTGTTAAGAATTGTTTATTTCTCTTTTATATTTAGAGTTGTTTAATGTGAACAACTGAATTATGTGGCGTGCGTAGGCAATGGCTAATAGGAGACGCAGGAATAACGCTGGGGCTGATGAGATTGCCAATGCAATCCTTAGGATGGTGGACGCGATGCAGCTTGTTACAGCCCAGCCGAGGGCGATGATTCCGCCTGTCAGACCAGTGACGATGGAGGACTTCATGCGTCACAAGCCGGTGAAATTTACAAGCAAAGCAACCCCAGACGAGGCAGATGCCTGGTTGAGGGAGTGTGAGAAGATCTTTAGGGTGATCAAGTGCACCGAGGCTCAGAAACTTACGTTTGCCACTTTCTTGTTGGTGACAAACGCAAAGTACTGGTGGATGGGGATGCAACAACAGATGTAGACCCGGGAGGAGAAGGTGTCATGGGAAAATTTCAGAAAGAGGTTTTTAGAGAAATACTTCCCTAACAGCGCTAGGCATGAGTGCGAAGCTGAGTTCCTCACCCTGCAGCAGGGGAACATGTATGTACAGGCGTATGTGGAACGATTTGAGTACATGGCGAGGTTCTACTCGCAGGCCATCGCTGAAGAATGGCGTTGCATGAAATTTGAGGGAGGTTTGAGGCATGAGTTGCGGCAATTCATTGTACCCCTGAGGGTTAGAGAGTTTCCCGTCTTGAGTAATTGAAATCAAATCTTTAATAATGTGAGATCACAAAAACTTTAAAATTTTGACCACTTTGGTGACTAACAAAATTTATCATACTTGATTTCAAATAAATAATTACACATTTAATTGCTATAAACTTTATATAGCATTCTCATTAATTTTAATTTAACAATAACAAACGTACATATTATTGCAAATTAAAATAAAATTATTCATACAATAAAAATTTTGTGCCCTAAAAATTTGAAAATCATAATTTCAAATTTACGTTATAGGATCAATATTCAAAGCATTCTATTCACATTTCACGTCAAAGTGAAATTGCCCTCTCTTTAAAAACATCAAACTTTAAATTTCTTTAAATTCAAGAGGATACCAGTGGGTTTTATTTTTTATTTTAATGCATTCACGTAACACGAGACTAGATGCTTTTTAATTCATAACAAATGCATTTATTCAATTTACCAAAACCAACCAACAACCCACTCATGTTCGTGCGTCAGTTTTCAAAAAAAAGGTTAAAATACTCCGTTGGTCCTCGTTTTGGTTCAGAAATCTCAAATTGGTCATCGTATTTTAATTGGTCTCAATTTCGTCCTCATTTTGGTTATTGAGTATTAAATCAGGGCAATCGTTAACTGTTGGCAAACGGCGTTTATATGTGATGATATGGCTGTAATGTTCATTCTTACGTGTCAATGAGTTGTGGGTGGCACCATAAACAACCATTGTTGTCTTCTCTTTTAAGAAGGTGATATTGGGAGAGGGTAAGTGTTTGAATTTGAAAGAGGGTGTGGAAGGTTTGTGGTCTCCTCCTTTTTGCTCGTCCTGCATCGGTAATGTCTCCCTCTCATTCTTGCTCGTCCTGCACTTGGGGATTGAAAAATTCTACCGTTTCTTCTCATGGGGGTGTGGGGAGGAGGTTCGATTTCGCACCTCTTTGCTATTGCGGTGAGAAGGCAATCATGAGAACTGCTAGAACTGCTAAGAACAGGGGGAGAAAATTTTGGGGATGCCCAAAGTTCAAGGTATGAGATATGGAAATGAATTTAGTTGTGTTTTTTGGTGGATGTTGTTTTTGTATTTTGGTTTTGGAAAACCTAATTTTGCAATTGGGGTTTTTTGTTTCGTTTGATAGGGTGGAAGTGAAGAAGTTGTTGGCTGCAACTTTTTTTCATGGTGCAGTGAAAATGTAATTGAACAGAAATGTGGTCCTAGTATGAAGAATGTAGATGAGAGTGATGACACTTTGACGAAGATGGTAGAAAGGGATGGAGAAAGAAAATTACTGAATATCGAGAAATGTATTATGAGTTTGGAAAAATGGGTCAAAGTGTTGTTTGTAATGGTTTGTTTGTTGTATGTGTTAAACATTTTCCTTTTCACAATGAAGTAAACCTGTTGATGTAATAATTCGAAATCAATGAAGTAAACCTGTTGATGTAAACCTGTTGAGCATTGTGTTTGGAATTTATTAAACCTGATGATGTAATCATTCACAATATATGAAATCCAAATATTGGAATATACTGTGTTGAACTTAATTAACAAGGAAATCACACCAAATGTGATATAAAACATAAATCTGGACATCACACATTATAAGAAATTGTAATTTATATCCATATCCACTGTCAAAGTTGATCACGGCCAAAGCATGAGCATGAGTTCTTCAAAATACATTAAAGTGGACTGCCCCAAAAAGACAATGTCTATTCCTATGAAATACCCAAAAAGACAATGTCTATTCCTATCAAATACCCAAAAAGACTACATAAGTACAGTCTTAAATTAACAAAAGTATCCACAGCAACTACAAAGCACAACGAACGTGCTTAATACAAATCATCAGGGCTTCCAAATACGTTCCCTTCTAGCCTGGAGTTTGTTCCTCATTGGTTGGACAAATTGGTTGTTTGATGCACGTTGAGATTGACCTTGGTGTGGTTGGGACTGAATGGCTGCAATACCAGTTTGTGTTGAATAGGCTGATGGTGGTGTTGGAGTTGTGTGTTGTGATGGTGTTGATTGAGCTGCTGCTGGGCCAGATTGCTGTGTTGGGCCTGTTGCTCTTCCTGTGCCTGATTGCTGTGTTGGGTGAGGTTGCTATGATGGGCCAGTTTGCAGTGATGGTTGCTGTTGTTGTGATGGGCCAATTTGAAGCATGCCTCACTTCAAACAACTTCTCAGCTGACCATCTGCATGTAATACAACAGAAATGTAAACACCCAATCTGATTGTGTTGCTGCCATAAATATATATATATATTAATGACATACCTTGGTATCCAGTGTCTTGTCAAGCTTGATTCCTTCTTAAGTCTGTCAACAATTCTGGGACAGACTGCACCTTTAAAGGATTTCACCTTAGATCTGTTTGTGGCCCATCTCTTCATGATATAAACACGAATGTCCTCCAGCATACTTATGATTGGCTTTGTTCGAGTCTTCATTATCACACTATTGATTGCCTCACACATATTATTAACCAAAGTGTCACACTGGGCTCTTACAGTGAATCTAGATCGTGACCAAAACCTAATATCACATAAACAAATAATTAGTTTTTAATCATGCAATTGAAATACTGTAAGTATTCAGTATGTCATACCTTGGAGGAATACCAATCAAGTGTTTAAAGGCGTCTTCATTGACCTCTTTGATGTCCCTCATTATCCTCTCCCAAGCCTGTGGATGTGTCGCTAAAGCAGTCTTCCACATCAGACGTTTTAAATTTTTTCTAGGGAATTGCTTTCTAAAGTTAGCATACAGGTGCCTAACACAAAATCTCTGGTCTACTCCAGGGAGAAGTTCTTGCATAGCTGGGAGAAGACCCTATGTTTATATATGAAAAAAATACTCCAGAATTAGCATAGTGCTTGATGTTAAAATACAAATAAATTGAAATAATCAAAGTGAATAACCTTTTGTTGGTCTGATATAAAAGTGCATGATGCACAAACTGAATCACCACCAAGATCATTTATCAACAGCTCCAAGAAC